>Ga0209953_1000383_pt1 | contig 16011 bp, 19 predicted proteins | sample SalPonred_H2O_MG_FD_185713 | JGI IMG/M metagenome (GOLD analysis project Ga0209953, IMG submission 185713) | Salt pond water microbial communities from South San Francisco under conditions of wetland restoration - Salt Pond MetaG... | ecosystem: Environmental > Aquatic > Non-marine Saline and... | reverse complement strand
CTCATGGCTAGGTCGCTGGGCTGTCGAGGTCGATACGAATCCCGACGGATCCGCCTGCTTCGCGTCGTCGTAGCTTTTCCATCAGGCCGATTGCTATGTACTGCAATCCGTACTTACGTTTGATTTGGCTCTCGATGTGCGCAGTGCCGGAGGAATCGGTGAGTTTCGCGTGACCACTCACGCTCGGACCGGAGATGCGGCCACGAACATCGCAGGGCGCAAGCTCCACGCGGCCGTTATTGCGAATTCGTTTTGCTTTGCCGGATCCAGCGTCGGTGACGACCACCAGTTCATCGCCGTCTCGAGCCACCCACACGGGGGTGGCCACCGCCCTTCCGTCTTTCTTGTAGGTGGTCAGGGACAGGTACTTGCCACGCGCGAGTTGCTCAACTTCGGCGCGGTTCATGTCTGCTCACCTTCCTCCTGCGCTCCGGTATAGGGGCAGTGCCTGCACCCATTGTGGCAACAAGTCCCGCGCTTGAGGTGGAAACCTGCGGTCATGACAAAAAGGCCGGTGAACGGATCCAGGTAACCGGGCTCTCCTCGGGCTTCAGCGACATCGTGGGCGTGCATGATCTCGGTGTACCCGGGAGTCTGCGGGTTGAGCCGATCCGGATGCGGGGTGCGCGGGGCGGCACGCGCGATGTCGGTCACAGCAGAAAGCCCGAGGGGAACGGATCATCGGGGGCGAGCATGTGCTGAGAGGTTCCGGTTATCCAGGCTCGGCCGGTGATGGTTGGGATGATGGCGCTGTACTGGGCAACTGTTGTTGTCTGCACTGCCCGGCCAATGAAGTGCGTTCCCAGCAGCGACTCATTGACCAGTTCCGCTCCGACTGCGAGTTCACCGCGTGCGCTGAGTTGCGCGACACGAGCGCTGGTGCCGGTTCCACACGGTGAGCGATCAAACCAACCTGGATAGATGACCATTGCATGCCGCGAGTGCTGCGCGGTGCTTCCGGGAGCAACGAGTTGCACGTGGTGCACGTGATCGATGGCCGGATTGAGCGGATGAACTGGTGGATTGCTGTCGTTAATCGCAGTCATGATTCGCATTCCCGTATCCATCAGTCCAGGCGCGTTTGTCCGATCGAAGGTAGGGGCAGCATCGCCGAGCGAATCAAGTCCGACGATGGCATAGAAATTCCCACCGAAGGCCATGTCATACGTGACAGTTCCTACACCGGGCACATCCACACGAGCATCAAGCTCGGTTACGAAACTTGGGACGTTCTCAATTGTCACCGAACGCGCACGCGTCCCCTCCACCTGCACGCGAGCCACGACGAGACCTGCAGGTGTGTCCAGACGGATCACCGTTTCCGGTTCGGTTATCTCAACCATTCCTGTCTCGACCAGCACGGTGGCAACCCCGATGGTTCCGTGCCCGCACATCGGTAGGCAGCCAGACACTTCGATGTAGACAACACCCCAGTCGGCATCACCGCGGGTCGGTGGTTGCAAGATCGCGCCGCTCATCGCGCTGTGACCGTGCGGTTCGAACATCAACCAGGTCCGCAGGTGATCGGCCTCGTCCATCACGTAGCGACGTCGCTCTTCCATGGTGGAGCCGGGGAGTGTTCCGACTCCGCCTACAACCACTCGTGTGGGCATGCCTTCGGTGTGCGAATCCACGCACTGCCAGGTCCGGATCGACTCCACGCGGTGATGCTAGGCGAGTAATCTTGCGGGTCCTAGTCGAGCCTCACGCTCGTCAACTTCGTCACCAAAGGCGAGCCTGGTGACCAAGTCGGCGGTCCCGGCGGCGAGAGCGGTGCCGATCATCCCGTGTCCGGTGGCCACCAATACCGGCGTGGAGGATCGCTGTGGCAAGAAACCGATGTAGGGAGCACCGTCGATGCTGGCCGGTCGGACCCCGGTCCATGGTTGAACGTCGGCCATTTGCTCGGGCAGGTTCACCGCCTGTCTGGCGCGATCAATGAGCCCGGCGATGCGGTGGCCAACGATCTCGCGATCGTCTGGAGCGGTGATCTCATATCGAGCGCTCAACCGCAGCCGATCGCCAATCGGATTGAGTGCGGTTCGTTGATCCATCAACAGCATCGGTCGCGTTGGCATGGCGTCAACACCTGCAAGAGATACTGAGTAGCCCTTCGCAGCGCGTATTGGCAAGTCCACTCCCAGCGATCGAACAGTTGACGGTGACCATGCACCCGCCGCAACAATGACTACGTCTGCGTCCGCATCACGCAAGTCCAGTTCCACTCCTTCTTCCCAGACGGCGCCCTTGGTTTCGCTTCGTTCACGCATCCGCATCCATACTTGGGCCGGATCCACTCCAAAGTCCTCGACGAGTTCGATGGCAGCGATCGTGCGCTCGGTCATTCCAGGTTCGGACCGCAGTTCCTCCAGCGGCACCTCTCGCACTTGCACGCCGTGGGATCGCAGATGCTCGGCTTCACGGGATGCGTTCTCAGCGTTTGACGTAAACACCTGCCACAAGCCCGGCTTGGTTCTTCTAATTTGGGAGTCAGCCGACAGTAATTCCGCGCTGCGGTGCAGCAGCAGGTCAAGGCCCGGCTGTAGGGCCGCAACGTTGGCCGACGTGCACTTGCGCGTGAAGCCAAGGAGCCAAGGCACGGTGCCCCGCCCCGGACGCGATGAGAGGGCGAAGGCGCCATCGGATGTGATCAACGATCGGATCCCGGCGCGAACCATTCCCGGTGCAGCAAACGGAATCGAGTGGCTGACCACGATGTGTCCAGCGTTTTGTAGTGAGGTCCCGAACTGCGGACTACCGGCATCGACCACGCGGACGTCTGCCCCGCGTTCGGCAAGCAATGCTGCGCAGCTGGCACCGATGATGCCGCCGCCCACCACGAGAGCGCGCATCGATTAGCCCGTTGCCGTCAGCGATGGAGCCCATTCCTCGGCTGCCTTGAGCAGTTCCGCGAGGTGGTCGAGTTCGTCCTCGGCAAGCGGGGTCAGCGGGGCCCGTGGAACACCCACGGGGAGTCCGAGCATCGTCATCGTGGCCTTGATTTTGGCGATGTAGTCGCCGTCCTCGATGAACTCCAATAGGGGAACGATGGCCGCGTGCACCTGGGCTCGTTGCCCCGGATCGAGCATGGCCACGTGCGCGCCGGGCAGCGCATTCGCCACACCGCCGATCCAACACCGCACGCCGGCGTCGAAGAAGACAGGAGCGGCGGCATCTGCTCCGCAGACGACGTCCATCACTCCGGCGTAGCGCTCTAGAAGGATTGCGATGCGCTCAAGGTCCCCGGAGGCTTCTTTAATTCCGATGACCGCCGGATCTTCGGCCAATTCGTCGAGTGCTTCGGTCGTGAAGGAGACCCCCGTGCGCTGCGGATAGTCGTACAAGACCGTTGGAAGACCCGCAGCGCTCACAACGGCGCGAACGTGTTGGGCAAGTTCGACTTGAGTGGGCAGGCAGTAGGCGGGCGCGGCCACCATGAGGCCGTCAAGGTTGAGTGCTTTGGCCAGTAGCGCGTGGTCAAGGGCTTGGTCGGTGGACATGCCGCCCACCCCACCGAGGACGGGGGCCCTGCCGTCGACGATCTCGTTGATCCGCGCCGTAACGGCGCGACGTTCCTCCAGGGTCAGGGCGTAGCCCTCACCGGTGGTGCCGCAAGCAACGAACCCGGTGATCCCGGCCGTCAGACTGGCTTCGATGACCGGCCCTAGGCCGGCCAGATCCACGCGGCCGGATTCGTCAAAGGTTGTGATCAGGGGGACGTAGGTTCCGGTGAGTTCCACGATCGCTGTTTCTACCAGGCTCACGAGGAGCGCGTGGCGTCCTCGGCAAGGACGCTGCGCACGGTGTCATCCAGGGTGCCCAGCACGATGGGTCCCACGATGCGCACCGCGATGCGTCCTTCACGATCCAAGATCACGGTGACCGGTAGGGCCCGAGGCGGCACGTTCGGAATGCGACCGAGGAGCGCCCCGTCTTCGTCGATGATGCTCCGGTAGGGGGTGTCGGCGGTGAAGTCCCGTGCCGCGCCCGCATCATCTTGCACGTTCAAGCCGATAAAGGTGACACCTTGATCGGCGAATTCGCGGGCAACTTCGGCGAATTCGGGCATCTCACTTCGGCATGGGGCGCACCAGGTCGCCCAGGCGTTCACCACGGTGATGTCGCCGCGCGAATCGGCGAGCGACAGTTCACCACCGTCGAGATCCGCACCCGAGATGTCCAATGGCTCGCCGCGTTCCTCAGCTGGAATCACCGTCATCCCGATACCCGGATCAGTGGTTATTTCACCGGCTTCTAGGGGGATGAGGGTCTCTTCGGCGGGGGACAGAAGCCCGCATCCATTCAGCATCACGGCAAACGCTGCAAGGAACGAGGCGGAAAGAACGGACACTCGCTTCATGCTGCGGACGCCTCCCTGGCTTCCTGTCTTTCCAATTTGCGGGTCTCCTTCTCTTGATCCCGCCACCACTCCAGGGCTGCGACCATCATCCAGATCCCGTCCAGCACCATCGCGATTGCCCACATCATGGCCCCGGCGAACTTTTGATCGGCCATCACGTCGAATCCGTACACCGCCGCTGTTTGCTCATATGGCCAGTACAGGGGTACCGGTGCGAAGTGAATGACGATGCCTAGTGCAGTTTCGGGAATCATCATCAAGCCGAGGGACATCAATCGGACGCTGGGAGCCGGCCGCTTGGCAATCAGGTCGCAGCCGATCAAAGGGAAGTAGAAGGTGAGCGCCGCAAACAGGTAGACCGGACGAATCACGAATTCCATTCCATCGTGGCTGACCAGGGCCCAATTCATCACGATCTGGGTGTGGGAACCGAGAAGGACCGTCGCGAACAAGGCCCAGCCGACATACGGGTTTGTTAAGAATTCCACGGGCTGCGACCGAAGGATGCGAACGAGGCGACGTCGCCCGTGAGGACCGAGGTTCACGAAAATCAACCGGATGGGGGAGGACAAAACGATCATCGGTCCGGCGATCATCAAGACCAATAGATGCTGACCCATATGTGCCCAGAAGGCATCGTGGGCCCACGCACCGAACGGACCGAGATACGCGAGAGCTAGCGACGCCAGCGCGACCAAAAAGGCGATCGTGGACAGCCAGTTCCAGGAACCGGCTCGTCGCGCTGCCCAGAGGTACACAGTTGCGAGGAGACCGAGATTGGCGACGACAAACAGATTCAGGTCGATCGCACTGAGGTCGGGAGCAAGGTCACCCACGGTGGTCACTGTATGTCGCTGAAGATGCGCGAAGATCGGCGCGGCAGATCCTCTTTGTCCTTTCGTTCACAAGCGGAGCGAAAGTCTTCGCGACGATTGCCCGAAATTAACCCCTTTCGCTGGCTAGACCGCTAGTTTGGGGGCCTCGGGCAACTGTGAAAGCCGTTCATCTACTCGCAGAGCAGTGAATGGCTTTTTCGAAAATGGAGGATCGGCGTGAAGCGAACGCTCGTGACACTGCTCTCGGTCGTTGTTGGTGTTGCAATCGTTGCCGGAATAGCGGTCTTCAACTCGGTTCGCGAGGCAGAGCCACCCACGCTCAAAGCCGAGACCGCCGGAACTATGCAGACTCCGCAGGGAGAGTTGCCGCACGCAACACTGGAACTGGCCGTGTATCCGAATAGCTCGGCGAGCGTCCCCCCGCCCAAGACGTCATCCAATTTTGAAGCCAACTGGCTGTCAGGCCAGCCCTTCTACTGGCCCTCGACCAGTATTCAAGTGCCCGCGAATTCGGCTGTGACCATCACCTTCATCCAGTACGACTCCGGCGGAACCATCTACAACCCTTATTTCGCAGACGTCCACGGTTCGATGGACGGCACCATGGTGGTGAATGGCGAGACGGTGGAGGGCATCAAGCCATCGGAAGTTGGTCACACTTTCACCGTCCATGACTTCCCCGAATCCAGTCAGCCGGACTTCTTCCTGTCGGTTCCGCTGAAAATGAATAAGGGGAACGCCAAGACGAACAAGGATGGCTACCCCGAGAAGCCACAAAAGATGGAAGTCACGTTCATCACGGGTGATCCCGGGAAGTACGTATGGAATTGCGAGTTCCCCTGCGGTGACATGTACCAGGAGTTCGGCGGACCGATGCAAACGCGCGGCTGGATGGCCGGCACCTTCGAGGTGGTCTGATGACAACGACGGACATCCGCCCTTCGGGCCAACCTGACGAGCCAGAGGCTCCCACCAATAGGCCACCCTCGATGCATCGGGTGAAGATGTGGCTGCGACGCCCCTATGCGCGCGGGATTCTGGTGCTGACGGTTGTCATTGGATTCCTGCTGCTGCCGCTGTGCTGGTTGCTACTTGCCGCGATGAACCAAACAGGCGCCCCGGCGTCGCCGATCATGCGGGATATCGAGCAGACGGTCTTCGTCTTCACCTTGATCTCCATTCCCATCACGGCGTTCGTCTTCGCCGTCCTCGTCTACAGCCTCCTGGGCTGGAAGCACATCTCGGGCGACGAAGTGCCCGCCGATCAAAGCCCCGCGATCCGCTCGAACACGATCGGCGTTGTGATGTGGACCGCGGTCTCGAGCCTCCTTGCGTTCTTCCTGGTTGTGTGGGGTCTGGTCGAACTAGCGCAGATCACCGCGAACTCTTACGGCACGATCCCGGCAGATGAACAGCCTGGGGACAGTCAGGCCTTGATCGTTAACGTGACAGGTCAGCAATGGGTATGGACTTTCGAATATCCGCAGTACGACGGCATCACGTCCGAGACGTTGTACCTAGCGAAAGACCGACCGGTTTATTTCAATGTCACGTCTAAGGATGTGATCCACAACTTCTGGGCTGTGGAGTTGGGTGTGAAGATTGACGCCAACCCCGGCGCCATCACTCAGACCGGAGTTACGCCAGACAAGTTGGGCAACTTCAACGTCCGCTGCGCAGAGTTGTGCGGCATGCACCACGCCTACATGGAGACTGGAATCCAGGTCCTGGAGAAGAAAGACTTCAACTCCTGGGCTCGCGAGATGGGTGGAGGTAAGACCGCATGAGCACAGCAACCGCCACCGCGAATGTCTTCGGTTCTGAAGTGCCGCAGCCGGCTCAGCACGGCCAACCCGGCGGCATCATGCGTCGGCTCAACTTCGTCACTGGCCTGATCGGTGGTTTGGCACTGGCAACAATCGCCGGTGTTGTCACCAACATTTTGACTCCGTCGGGTGCCTCAACCGCCACCTTCGCCCCAGCGGCTCCGGACTACGTCTACTTGGCGGTTTTGCTCGGCTGGGTCATCGGTTTCATGGCCGGCATGGGCGCTTTTGTCGGTCCGATTCGCTGGCTACTGGGCCGGGACATCACTCACGCCGACGCCGAGTATCTCGCCGGCAAGGATTTGGGGTGGAAGCGCTACTGGAAGTTCACCACCGATCACAAGGTGGTTGGCGTCCAGTACCTGATCATGGTCATGATCATCCTGGGCTTCGGTGGTCTGCTAGCGATGCTCATTCGCACCGAACTCGGTGTGACTTGGGCTGAGGTCTTCTCCCCAAGCTTCTACAACTCGATTATCGGCACCCACGGCATTGCGATGATCATCGGAATGATCATCGTGGTCATGGGCCCGATTGCCAACTTCATTGTCCCGATCATGATCGGTGCCCGGGACATGGCGTTTCCGCGACTCAACGCGCTGAGCCTTTGGCTGCTCGTCGCGGCCACGCCCTGCTTGATTAGTTCGCTATTCCAAGGTGGCGTACAAGATGGCTGGTCGGTGTACCAACCACTCGCTTCCCAAGGCCCCCCAGGAATGCTCGGCTACCAGATGACGATCATCGTCTTCGCGTTCTCCACCGGTGTTGCCAGCGTGAACCTCATGGTCACCACTTTGACGATGCGGGCCAAGGGCATGACCTGGTCGCGAACACCGATTCTCGTTTACGGGGTCTTCGCTGCGGCGCTGATGGGTCTTTATGCATTCCCGTTCTACCAGTACTCACAGATCCTGGCGATGAGCGACCGAATATTCAACACCTCATTCTTCGATCCACTTGAGGGCGGCAGCGTTTGGCTGTACGAGAACCTGTTCTGGCTACTCGGCCACCCCGAGGTTTACGTCATCATCATCCCAAGTGCCGCGGTGCTGATGGAGATCTTGCCGGTCTTCTACCGAAAGCCTCTGTTCTCGTTCAACTTTGCGGTTGCCGGCATCGTTGGTGTGGTGGCGCTCAGCGGTCTGGTGTGGGCGCATCACATGTACATGACGGGTTGGGCGCCCGCTGTCAATTATCCGTTCATGCTCTCCACTGAGATGATCTCGATTCCCGTCGGCTTCCTCGTGCTGGTTGCGATCGGCACCATGTGGCGAGGCGTCGTGTGGACGCGTTTACCTGTCATGGCCATTTACGCGGTCATTTTCAACAAGATGATCGGTGGCGTAACCGGCATCTACCTATCGGATGTTCCCGTTGATCAGTACATGCACGGAAGCATGTTCGTTGTTGCACACTTCCACTACATGCTGATGGGTGCCGGGCTGTTCGGCGCAATGGGTGGGGTTGCCTTCTACTTCTCGAAGATGACGGGACGGATGCTTGACGAACGTGCCGGTTCCATTGGCCTGTGGACGGCCTTTGTAGGTTTCCAGATCACCTTCGGCTCTATGTTCGTTGCCGGACTGCAGGGGCAGCCGCGGCGGGTGCTGCAGTTCGACAGCTTGTTCAACATCTCCAACTGGATCTCGACTATTGGTGCCTACATCATCGGCATCGGCATGCTCATCTTCCTCGGTGCGATCATCTCTTCGTGGATGTACGGTGAGAAGGCGACGAGCAACCCATTCGGTTCAAAGTCCTTGGAATGGCAGACCCCCACTCCGGTGCCGCTGGAGAACTTTGCGGTGCTACCGGTAGTCACTGAGAAGCCGTACGACTACGGAGTTCCTGATCCGTACCAAAAGGAGCTGGCCGCCGTAGACGGCGATTTCGATACACAGAAGGTGGGTAGCCAATCATGAGCGCTGAAACTCACCAGCCGCTCTCACCCACCACGGGTGAGCCAATGACCACTATCGCTCGCCGCGCCAAGGCGGGACTGTGGACGTTGATCGTCATGGATGTTTCGGGCACTTTGGCCTTGATCATCAGCTACACCTACCTGTGGTCACTGAACGTGAACGGCGGTTGGGCGCCCCCGGGTGCCTCGTTAACTGACGCACAGACGAATGCGGTGCCGGCGAAGAGTTCTGCAACCTTCGCTGCCGACTGGCCTTTTTGGGCGATTTTCGGAATCGTCGTCTTGGCAACAATCGCGATGTGGTTCGGCTATCGAGAAGGCAAGCGTGGCAATCATGCCGGCTTGATTGTCGGCGCCGGCGCTGCGCTCCTTATTTCGATCGGCGGTTTGGTTGCCCAGTGGATGCAGATCAGCACCTTCCCCTTTGGGGCGGGTAACGGTGCCTACGCCTCTGCGGTGCTATTGCTCTGTGCGAGCAACATCTTCCATTTCTTGATGTTGATCTTCTTGCTGACCGGAATCTTCAATCGGGCCCGCAAGGGGCTGATCAACAAGTCCGTCTACTTCCAGGCCCAGCTGATGAGTTACTGGATGGTGTGGATCTGTATCGCGTTCCTGCTCGGTGCCCTGTGCACCACCTTCCTGCAGGTATCGCCCAACACCGATCCGGCGATCTTCGGGACGTTCCAGCAGCAGCAGTGATGACCACTTCGGTTCTCGCACCTGCGGTCAGCAGGGTGCGACCACGGGCTGCTGTACTCCTCGTGGGCATCCCGGTGCTTTTCCTGGTGCTGAGCACCATCGGCGCGCTGACCGAATCGAACATCCCCGGTCTTCCCGTGGTTCCTTTGGCCACCTTGTGGGCGCTACCCCTTGATCTTTGGATCCGAAACGTGGCGACTGCATTGACGGTTGGATTCGTGCTCGTTGGTGGTGTCTTGGCGCCTCGGCCCGACCGGCGCTGCGGCGCCATTGCATCGATGGCAGCCCTTGTCTGGCTAGTCGCGCTACTCGCGCAATCAGTCCTGACCGTGTCGGAGGTGCTTGCCCTCCCGCTGCGTACGTCGGTAGATCCAACGATCGTTTGGTCGCTGCTGACCCAAACGACCCTGGGTCGTGTCATGCTCCTTCAGTTTCTGCTGGTTGCGATCGTTGGCGTTCTCTCGTGGGTCATTCTTGACCGGGTGACGGGCAGCATCCTGCTCGCCTTGGCGCTCATCGCGGCTTTCCTACCCGGCTTCAACGGTCACTCCGGAATCAACGACGGCCACTCGTCGGCCACGATAAGCCTGGGGTTGCACATCGTTGCTGCGTCTGTCTGGGTCGGGGGACTCGTTGCAACCGTCAATTATGCGCATCGTCACGGCGGTGATGCTGCCTCTGTCATTCGACGATTCAGTCTGCTTGCTCTCATTTGCGTGATCGTTTTAGCAGAAAGCGGGCTACTGAACGCTGGATTGCGACTGGACGGGTTAGCGTCCCTGGTGACAAGTCCTTACGGGGCGATCATCGTCGCCAAGATGGCCCTACTGATTGCACTGATTGGTTTTGGCTGGCGACAGCGACGCAACCTCGCTGACAGATTCGAAAATGATGACGCCAAGATGCGGATCCTGGTGTTGATCAGCGGCACGGAGTTGGTGTGGATGGGAACCGCGCTGGGTCTTTCTGTCGCACTGTCGCGTACTGCTCCGCCGGGAATCGCCTTGGCCGGCGATCCGTTGAGTTATGCATCATTGGTTCTGCTGGCGATCGCGGTGCCGCTTGCTGTGTTTGCCAGTGCAGGTGATGTCTTGGCGAGCAAGCTCCCGCAATGGGTGCGTGCGTACCCCGAACCGGTAGCGGTTGCACTTCTGGTTGTGATGGCTGGATCCGCTGCATCGACGAGCATTTTTGGCCCGCAGTTCAGTGCGATCGTGACGATCGTTTTCGTCGTCGGCATTGGTACGGTATTTCTGGTTGCAGCCGCACGTTCCATATCCGCGTTATTGATCGTTGCAGCGGGCTTACCGGTGATCGCGTGGTGGATCGAGAATGGCATTGAAGGTGGACTTGGGTGGCCTGCTGTAGTGGTGACCCTCATTGGTTGGAGCCTGTTGGCTATGGCCAGATTTGCCAACCGACCGTCGCGTCAGGAGGTGATTGTGTGAGCGAAACGGAACTGCCCGCGAGCCACGATCGCCGGAGATTCTGGAAAGACGTCTTGACGTTGCACCTGCCCCTTGTGATCGTCTTGGGAATATGCACCTACGCCACCATCAATCAGTACCAGCGTGCGATGCAAGGTGTCGATCGCTCATGGGTCTACATGGTCGAGTGGCCGCTGATTGGTCTGTTCGCAATTTTCGTATGGAACAGATATCGAAAGCACGGGAGTTTCAGTAACTGGTTAGGACGCTACTACCGCGATCGTGCAGCTCGATTTGAAGCCGAAGCAGATGCAAAAGAACGCGCTGAGGTCGCCGAACTTGAGCAGGATCCAGAAACACAGGCGTGGCAGGCCTACGTTCAAGAACTGCACCGTGAAGATCCACCCGGCGGACCTCCCGGTGGAGCCCGCTAGTTGAATCGGTGGACTTAGGCGCCCTTTGGTTTGTGCGGCTGAATGGCGTCGGCAGGGATGTGGCCAAAGCGACCCGCTTGGAAGTCCTCAAACGCCTCGATCACCTCGGACTTGGTGCTCATCACGAACGGTCCGTACTGGAATGTCGGTTGGCGCAACGGCAGGCCACCGATGATGAACATCTCCATGTTGGGTGAACGCGACTCCTGCTGATCAGCTGCCTTGACGCGCAGTGAATCTCCGTTGACCAGCACCGCCATCTGACCGGTTTGCACCGGCCGCTGCTCGGCGCCGACGGATCCGAACCCGGCCAGGGTGTAGGCCAAGGCGTTGAAGTCGCTGCGCCAAGGGATGTCGATCTGCGCCCCGGGTGCAAGGGTTAGGTGGGCGATGGACAGCGGAGTGTGCGAGATACCGGGGCCGGAGTGGCCGTCGATGTCGCCGGCCAGGACACGCAGCACTGCGCCTCCGTCGGCGCTGGTGAGCATGGTGAGGTCTTGACCTTGTAGGTCTTGGTACTGCGGTGCGATGCGCTTCTTCTCGGTCGGCAGATTGATCCACAACTGCAGTCCGTGGAAGAGACCACCGGCTTCGACGAGGTGCTCCGGGGGAGTCTCGATGTGCAAGATCCCATCACCGGCGGTCATGTATTGCGTTCCACCTTCGAGGATGGTGCCGCCACCGCCGTGGTTGTCCTGGTGCAGGAACTGACCGTCGATCAAGTAGGTGAACGTCTCGAATCCGCGGTGCGGGTGCCAGGGCGTGCCCTTCGGCTCACCCGGCGCGTACTCCACCTCACCCATTTGGTCCATGTGGATGAAGGGGTCGAGGTCGAAGGCATCCACGCCGGCAAAGGCACGGCGAACCGGAAAGCCTTCCCCTTCGTAGCCCTGAGGTGCGCTGGTGACCGTCTTCACCGTGCGCAGGGTGGATTGCGGTGCCACGCTCACGCGGGGCAACGTCATGGTGTCGGCGGTTACGGCGGGCATAGGACCTCCTCGATCGAATACGAGTAGTTTAGCCTTCAACTATCGAATGCGCAAGGGGAGAAAAACATGGGCAGTACGGCGGAATCGGTGTGGGACTACCCCAGGCCACCGGCGCTCGATCCGGTCACCGAAGACATCGTCGTCACCTTCGGCGGTGGGGTCATCGCCCGGGCCGACCGAGCCCTCCGGGTTCTGGAGACCAGCCACCCGCCCACGTACTACGTGCCGCTGGCGTCCTTCACCGATGGTTCCCTCGTCCCTGCAGCCGGCTCCAGTTTCTGCGAGTGGAAGGGCCGGGCGGCGTACTTCGACATCGTGGGATCAGATGGGACCGTTGCTGAGCGCGCGGCCTGGCATTACCCCGATCCGACACCTCGCTTCGCCGAACTGCGCGATCACGTATCTATCTACCCGGGCCTGATGGACGAGATCACCGTCGATGGCGAGATCGTCCAGTCGCAGCCAGGCGACTTCTACGGCGGGTGGATCACCAGCAAAGTGACCGGCCCGTTCAAGGGCGGGCCGGGAACCTTCGGCTGGTGAGTCGTCTCCTGCACCACTAGCGTCGAAGTATGAAACCGGTCCCTCCTGCAGTCGTGCCCGCTCTCGGAATAACCCGACTGGTGATTGGCACCGGGATGATCATTGGCCCCGCCGGTCTTGGGAAGGCACTGGGCCTGCCCGAAGCGGAGGCCAAGCGAGCCGGCTGGATCGCCCGGTTGGCCGGAGCTCGAGAGATCGCCATCGGACTGGGCACCCTGGACGCCTGGCGTTCGGGCCGTCCGGTCGACGGTTGGGTGGCGGCGCAGGGCATCAGCGATGCCTCCGATGCCATCGCGTTCGCGGCTATCTCGATTCAGGGCAAGGTCCCTCCCGCCCGCGGCTGGGGAATGAGTCTGTTCGCACTCTCGGGAGCCGTCAGCGAAGCCCTCACTGCTGCTGCCCTACGCCGGGAATCGCGCTAGAGCCTTTGCCCGCCCACCGTTACAGTGCGGGGGTGAGCCTGCGTCTGCCTTCCCCGCGTGTTGCGCTTTTGCTCACCGCGCTCATGGCTACCTGCCTCGCCTTGGTTCTCGCGGCCCCCGGGGCCCGTGCCGATGCCACCTTTGAGGGGGCGGTTCCGGCGGACGGTGAGACGGTTCCCGGCCCCGTCACCGAGATCGAACTTGCTTTCTCTGATCCCATCGGGCTGAACGAGACCGAGACGCGGCTGCTGGACGCCGACGGCACAGAACTCATCTACGAAGCCCTCGAAGGGGACGACGGCAACGTGTGGATCCTCGAACCGGCCCTTTCCCTCGATGAAGGTGTCTACGGCGTCATCTGGCAGGCCGAAGCAGCCGACGGTCACACCATCCGCGGGGTGGTGCGCTTCGGGGTGGGTGATGTCGTGTTGGAGACCGAGCAGGATCAATCGGCGCAGACCGAGGAAGGTTCGGAATCACTCGATGGCCAACTCGCTGCCGCCGAAGCCGAAGGCAGCGGCGGTGGGGGCGGGTTGGTCGCTTCGCTCGCCGCAGCCATCACGAATCTCGGTTTGATCATCGGATGGGGCGCGGCGATCTTCGTCGCGTTTGTTGCGAGCCCGCGGATGACCTGGCTGGGGCGCTACCTGTTGCAGTTGATGCGCATCGCTGGTGGCATCGCAGCTGCCGGGGCATTGATCGATCTCATCAACCAGTTCGCCGGTGGCGGTGGCCTGAACCTGATAGCCGCAGCGCTGCTCCGGCTGGTCGCCGGGATAGCGCTGGCCGTTGTCCCAGACATGATGGACGGCTCGCCATTCATCTGGGTCTTGAGTGGCGCGATCATCGTGTCCTACGCCCTTGACGGGCACACCATCACGACCAGTCCGACGTGGTTGATGATGCTCTCTGATGCCACGCACGTGACGTTTGCTGCCATCTGGGCCGGCGGCCTCATCGCCCTAGCAATTGCCCTCGCATATGTCTTGCGCCGACGCGAGGAACGCCAAGCGATCTTGCAGGACGGCAGCGAGTTGGTCTTGAACTTCTCGCGCTACGCCACCTACTCGGTCTTCGCCGTCGCAGTGACCGGGGTCTTGATGGCCTTCTTCATCATGCCCTCGCCCAGTGCGCTGTTCACCACCACGTGGGGCTGGATCCTGCTGGTGAAGGTCGCGATGGTTGCAGCTCTTGCCGGTTACGGCATCAAGAACCACTTCGGCACTGTTCCGGAACTGGAATACGCGCAAGTGCAGCGCAGCAACGACGACGACGTTTCCACCGTGGAGGTCGAGCAGTTGAGCATTCTGCGCCGCCGACTGTTACCGGAGATGGCCCTCGTGGTGGGAATCTTGATCGCCTCCGGACTCCTGGTCCAGGCGTCGCCTATCCCCGGTTAGTCAGCAACATCGGCAACGGTCGCTGAGTAGGCCACGATCAGCTCGTCTGCCCCCACTGCGATAGCCACTCCGGGTTCACCTGAACCCAAGGTGATGTCGGTGCCGACGAGAAGTTCATCGACCACTACAGGTAAGTCCAATCCCAGCGGAGTGATCGTCCCTCGCCGGTATCCGGTTACCGCGAAGGCGGTATCGGCATCGGGCATCGAGAGCCGCGAGACATCCAGCAGGGCTCGCAGCTTCGGCCAAGAAATCGATCGATCACCCGGAATTAACACCAGCAGGTGATCGTCTTCACCGCGCCGTACTAATAGCGATTTCACAACAGCTGCGACGGGTACGCCGCGGGCGGCGGCTGCCTCCTCGACCGAAGAGACCTTGCCGTACCGGATCTCTCGATACTGCAGGTCGAGTTCGTCAGCCGCCTGCCCGCCGGGTGTCTTGGTCATAAGCCCATCACCGGAACATCATGCCCAAGATCACGGTGCGAAGTAGAGCTACGCAGCAACTCGTGCACGTGCAGCAACCTTGGCTGCCGCGATGGACTCTTCCTTCGCGCCAACGAAGTCATCCATACCTGGTGCGATACCAGCCAGACCGAATTCCGAAACGATCACTTCCACGTCGGTCGAGCCGAGCGCGGTGAAGACCACGTTCAGGTAGCCCGATCCGAAGTCCCAGCCTTCGCGTGGAGATCCCGGCTTGTACGAGCCACCCTGCGCCATGACCACGGTGACCTTCTTGCCTGCCAATCCTGCGGCGCCGCTGCCATCAAGCACGCCGGGAATGATGATCTGGTCGATGTAGGCCTTGAGGGGCGAAGGCACGTTCCAGTTCCACATGGGGGTGGACACCACGATCTCGTCCACACCGGTGATTTCGTCGATGAGCTCGCCGCGCAGTGCACGCTTGGCCGCCATCGAAGCGGGGCGATCGGCCTCGGGGGTGTAGTCCGCGAAGATCGCCTCGCCATCGAGCACTGGAACCGGGTTAGCAGCGAGATCGCGCTCGATGATGGTTCCGTCGGGGTGAGCGGCCTTCCATGCATCGAGGAACTCTGCGGTCACCGCGCGCGAGATGGAGTTCTCGCCCATCGGGCTTACTTCGATGTGCAACAGCGTGGTCATGGATCCTCCGAGTAGGTAGTTGAA
>Ga0209953_1000382_pt1 | contig 16025 bp, 6 predicted proteins | sample SalPonred_H2O_MG_FD_185713 | JGI IMG/M metagenome (GOLD analysis project Ga0209953, IMG submission 185713) | Salt pond water microbial communities from South San Francisco under conditions of wetland restoration - Salt Pond MetaG... | ecosystem: Environmental > Aquatic > Non-marine Saline and... | reverse complement strand
ACGTCTCTAGCGCCCGATCCAACAACCGCCAGTCATACCGCCCCCGATTCGCCTCGATCTGCAACCACGACGTCCCGGTGTCCCACAACCGGAAGGACTCCACCGGCACCCGACCCGAAAGCCAATCCCCCTCCTGCGCCCCGGCTACGTGCATCCCGAGCATCCCCGGATCTACCGGCGTGAACGTCACCTCACGAACAGGCGACGGCGTGGGCGAAGGCCCCGGCTCCTAATTTCCCGTAGGCGACGCAGAGGCCGTTGGAGTGTCACTAGGCGAGGCGGATTCGTTTGGCGACGTCGATTCCCCGTTACTCCCGCATGAGGCAATCGACAACGACGACGCAACAAGACCCACAACCGCCCGAGAGATATGCATAGTCATGCCATGGAAACACACGCCCCGGGGTAACCCGGGCAGGCATGCGGTCAAACCACGAAAGCAGCCCCTAGTCGGAGATCGGGTTATCCAGCGCCCACTTCAAGGCCTTCGCCATCGCTGGACCAGCATTAGCACCGAAGGTTCCAGTCAAGGAGGTAAACGTGTCCACGAACGTGCCCTTCACCGGACCCGTCGCCGGTTGGTTCAACCGCAACCGCACCTTGTAAGTGAGCACATTCCCCGCACCGCAGTTCGGTCCGCAGGTGTTGTAGTTCAACGTCCCCCGACCAATCGCCCGATTCATGTTCCACTTCGACCACGTGATCTTGTCGATGTAGACGCCACCATCACCACAAGCGAACACGATCTCCTTGGGCTTGTACTCCAACTCCCCTTGGCAATCCACGATGTACGTCCTACCCGGATTTGGGTTCTCCACAGCCGCAGCTGGAGCCGCCAACCCCACCGAAGCCATTCCCGACAAACCCAGTGCCAAGCCCAACATTCGCCGCACAGTCATCTCCTTTATCGACGCCTCCAGCACAGGCTACGACAAGTGGCGACTCGCAAGATTTGCCCAAGCTGGCAGGAACGACGAACCTGTTTCGTGGAGTTTTGCCTCATCAGAGGCCGTTTCCAATGGATAACGCAAAGCGTCAGTGCCAAAGGTCATTTCCATGGACGGCTTCGTATAGAACACGCCGTTAGGCCATTCAATTCGAACTGCCGGCAGTCCCTCATGCCATTCACGACCTGCGCAACGAAATCAGTCCACGGGCTGCGAGCAACAGGCCCGCCCAACACGTTACTGACTATAGAGGCTAATTCGGTTTGCCGAATTTCTGACCACTGTCCAACGAGGCACATTTTTCTTCAGCAGAAGTAGTGTTGACCGGTCTTAAATGAGTTATCTGGATGCTTTCGGGTACGTCAGCGACCGATAGTTGCTTCACCTTCACGCAATCTCAACATCTCAGTAAGCCGAAGTACATCCAAGGCAGCATTTGACTGCCCAGATATTGATACTTTCGCAACCTCGAACGACTTCAATGCCCAATCCGCCCTTGCACCAGCCAACGCACAACCTGCCAATCAAGCGGTGATCCTGCGCAAAGCTGGCTCCAATCCAATAGTGTTGAGACTTAGCGCCAGAGGCAGAACGCCTGCGAGGGGGAAACCGATGCGCCAGGAATGGACCGATTTCATCGACGTTGTTGCGGCTCTTGGAACTTTGCTCATAGCCATAGCAGCGCTCGTTATCGCAGTACGACAAACGCGAATTGCCAGTCAACAGACCGCTCTAGCTGCAAGTCAAGCAGAGTCGTCAAAGGTGCAATCGGAGATTGCGACGCTGCTTCAACGTCTCGAAGTCTCACGAGACACTCCGATACTTGTACCCAATGTCCTTGACTACTCAAATGGAGCCCTTGGGTGGCAGATCGTCAACGCGGGCGGCGGATGTGCGACCGACGTTTGGTTAGACGCTGCCGTGTTGCTGCTCAGGAATCCGGAACCCGAAATAATGGTGCTAACGCTGCATCAGCGCGTCGACTTTGTCCGTGACTCTGCTCTCATATCGAGCGTCTTTGACCTACCCGAAGGAGCAACAGTCGAGAAGATTCTTGCACTCAAGGGCGAGTTCACCTCAACACTCGAACCGAGAGTCGATTTGCGATACGAGGTTCCCTTGGGAGGCGACGGGGCAAATGGTGGTTTCCTACGTAGACTTGACTAGTCGCCTGCTTAGCTTGCCTCCCGGGACCCTAACCCCCGAAGCGCATAGGCTATCCGCCAGGCTTTCCACTTCCTAGCCTAGTCTCGATTTCGCTCAGGCCGAACGTGGATCCCGACTGATGATGAGGATGCAGGTCAACGTGAGGCGGATGCTTCACCGGGGCTAATAGACGTTATCAGTGTCCTAGACCACCTCTTCGTACAGCGTCCCTCGTTTGTCGGCCATAACTTCCTCGACTGATTCAGCTAGCCTCGAGTCGCGAATGAGAATCCCAAACTCAACGTTCTGGTTCTCTGCGTTATACGAAAAGTTTGCGCTGGTCAAGAGCATTATCGAGTGGTCGATAATTACAAACTTTGCATGACTCACGATCTTCTCACCATTGGGTAGAACTCCTGAGCGATAGACGGTTGCCTTGGGCATCTGCGCTTTGACTGATCCCGGATTTGCCTTATCCCTATCCACATACACAACAACTCGAACGCCAGGTCGTTCGGAAGCTTCCTTCAACACCTGCCACATCCACGACTTGTTGGAAAAGTTGTAGGTAACTGCGGTCACTGAAATGCGCGCACCTTCAACAAGCTTGTGAAATTGGCTTGTTAAGTGTCCGATCTCTGCCTCGTTTCCAGGCATTGTCCAAACCGGAGTTAGCTCTCGAGCAACTGACTTAGCGCCTGAGATTCCTTTCAGTACGGCGATGGTCAAGTCTGGATTCCGGTTTCCTAGACCAGCATTTGTCATTAAGGCTTTCGCATCCTCGCGTCGACTTTGACCAACCTCGTTTAAGGCACGGTTCAGGCTCTCCCCACTTTCCAGCATTGCCGCCATTCGTCGCGCCTCAGCCCCGGTCAAGAATGCGCCGAGTTCAGCGACTGCACTACTGCCCATGGACATCACCGAAGTAGCCCTCGATGGTTTCACCGGAACCGCTGGGGAGGTTGAGAAGAAGTCGCCTATCAAGAAAACGATTCGCCTTTTCGCACGAAGTCTCGGAGGCGAATGCACAGCAATGACATGCTGCACCGTGTAAAAAATCCTCAGGATCACTTGGTGTTCGCATAGCACACACTGGATCAGAAGAGCAGCGCTGCGCCCTTCGCAAGGCTCCCAGCACCAAAGGTTGGAGTTTCGATGGATCCGCCAATGCAACCAATCCACCAAGTGTTCCTTCACTGTCCGAGGCGGTTGTCCCGATAAACAGTCCCGCAGCCGCATCACGCCCGGACGACTCCGGCCATGCGTAAATCCGCTCGGTCAGACTCGCAGCGCCGTATCCGGATTTCATGGCCATTTCTCGGATGAGTACATGGGCCAATGTGTGTAGCAGCCAATACCGTGGTGCTGGCATGCGAATATCGGGGTCAACGTACTTTGCTGTCTGGGAGAAGCGCCGCTGGAAGTTGCGACGATGGGCTTGCACGTGCGCGTGCCAGATTGCCGAGTCGCGTACATTCTTTTCCCACGCAGCCACACGGTCCAGATCAAGTTGAAGGAATATTCCCTCACCACGATCCTCCGTTGCCGTCACCCACGTGGGCCGGCCGTTACGTGTGAGTTTGACAAGTCGAGAGCTGACGTCACTAACTCGATCCATCTCATCGAGTCTCGTGAATCCGATGAAGGCATTTACGCGCTTCATCTTGTCGATAGCCACAACGCGCGTGACAAGTGGCTTCAATTGTTCCGCCACAGGCATCTCTGTGACCATTAATCCACTGTCATTCTCCTGTTGCGGGAAGAGACTTGGCCGCTGCAGATACTCCCACTCAGGAATGAGGAGCTCAACGGGATCCCAGGAAGCCAGTCTTTCTTGCCGATCGTTCTCATCTCCGGGAGTGAGAATCGCTGACAGGAGATTCGCTAAGTCAGGATCCGAAATCGGGTCAAGATTGATGTCTTTCATCTTGGCAAATTCACGTATGAGTTTCAGATTGTCGGCGTACTCCGCAATTCGATCGAGCCCTAACCCACTACGGAGACCATCAATCAGTACTTCTCGCTCCTGAGCCTCAGTTCGGGGCATGACGATGATCGACTGAGTGGAGGCAAACCACAGGTTGGATGCGCCCATCATGATGAGTGAGGGCCGGGCATCGCATCCGCTTTCATAGATCTCTAGGTGCGGATGACGGCCGCGACACTTACCTGGCAACTTTTGCCGCCCAACTTCCCCTTGTGCCTCCGCCATACCGCGTGTTGCCTCGCAAGCGGAGCAGTGGATGGTGGATCCGACACTCTTCCCTAGATTTGCATCTCGCATCTTGAGGTCTGGGACTTCAGCAACCAGGCACGCCTTTCCGCGGTGCACCCACAGGTCATACGGGAACTCATCCAGGTGTCCATTGGTGCACGTAAGCAGGTGCTGCGCAGGCACCGCAGGGCTGTTCTTCTTTCCCGTGCCGGCCTTACCGCGACCTGGACAGTTTCGATGAATGAACTGGGCCAAATCAGGACGGAAAGGGTGAGTATTGCTGTAGTGGAAGCGCGAAAGTGGGCCGAGATAGTCACAGCCCGTGCAGCGAAGCCACTGTGGGAAGACGCGGGCGGGCACGCCCAGATCGACGCCCTCCTTGGAATTCGCTCCCTGCTTTGGTTGCCACGGATAGGGCCGAAGTGAGTCGACTTGCGGACCCAGGTGGAGCCGAACCACCTCCAGCAACCTCGGTTCCACGATGGTCGGGATGTTCTCTCGTCGAGCCCAGATTCGATCCCAGGCGTCCAAGCCGGCAGGCATGACGGAGAAACCCGGCAGGTCCATGATCGAACCGGGACCGTATGTGTAGAGCAAGGACGAGGGCCGAGCGGAGCCAACCTTGGCACGGTTCTTGACGGCGCCATCTTCGATATCGCCAAGCGGGTCGAGATCGCCTACTCCAGTAAGCACACCTTCAGGCAGTCCTTCGCCGCTAACCAGTTCATCGCTCATGCGCCGTCTCCCTCATTCTCGACTGGAAGAGACCAGGACAGAGCACCCGCGGGCGGCAATACGAATAGTCGCTCCTTGATGGGACTGACGAGAATGTTGATCTCAGGCTGTACCTCTCGCATCGAATTGGCGACAATGAACGGTGCATTGTCACTATTCCCAACACTTGCGCGGTAGTTCTCCGGACTGATGATGAGCGGAAGGTATTTGTCACCGTCACCAGCACGTTCGTAGACCAGTGTCTTGTTCTGTTGTGTAGCAAGACCAGAGCGCTCAACCCACCGGTCAATCCTGTTGACGAGCAGAAAGTTGGCTCGTTGAATTTCCGCTTCGTTAAGCGACGCCGATTCGATCCTCTCGCGCAGCCGCTCGGCCAAAGCTTCCACGACCGCACGTTGACTGTTAATCTTGCCGGCGTTTCGTTCCGGTGATAAACCGTCTTGTTCGATCGCCTGTAGTACACGTGCAGCGCTGACAAGCATCCCATCGATGCCACGATCCAAGGCGGTGGGCGAAAACGGTGTTACCGATAAGGCCTCAACTTGCGCATAGAAGGTTTCGTGATAACGACGGAACTGTTCAAAGTGCGCTAAGTCGCGCGGCCGCGCCCAATTTCCCAGGGTGACAACTAAGCCAGGTCTCGACGCATCACGCCCGACTCTAGACGTTGCTTGAATGTACTCCGCGGTGTTCTTCGGTTGGCCAACCACGAGCATCAGGCCAAGCCGTTGCACGTCGACACCTACTTGGAGCATTGATGTCGCCAGGACCACATCGAAGGGCACGTCCGTCCGCTTCGATATCCTCTCGCCCTCTTTCTCAGCCTTTATCCGCGCCTTCATTGCCTCGGTGGTGTCGTAGTCCGAATCGAACTCCAGACTCAACCGGTCCAGGGTCCGACCGATCTCCGACGATGCAATCCGTGAGGTGAGTTCGCCCACGTTCAGAAAGCCGTAAAGCGCACCGAGGCGCGCTGGGAATCCGGATCCCTTGCGGGGACTCTTAACCCGGTTCTGGACGTCGTCGCTGACGTAACGGGCCATGCCTGCCAGTTCACGTGTGGCATTGAAGTACCCGACAAGGGTCATGTATGGATCAGCAGCGGCACCGGCGCGATCAAAGAGCAACTGGCCCGCTGACAGCAAAATTTCCGAAACGCGGATCTCCGCACTCGCTAGGCGCACCCCCTGCGCACTCACCCCGACGTACAAGCGTCCTGGGTGCTCTCGGTCGACAGGAACTTCCTGCGAGAAATAGGTGTCCGCAACGTCAAGAACCTGCGGTGGGAAAATTTCTACCTGACGGCCGTATAGCCCCCGAACTTGATCTCCCGCATTCCGCACGGTGGCGGTAGACGCAACAATGAGGGGGCGCACTGGCGTACCCTCGGGTGTCTCCCATGAGCACAACGTTTCGATTGCTACCTCGAATAGTCCAACGGCGGTGCCCAAGGCGCCGGTAATGAGGTGCAACTCGTCCTGGATGATCAGGTCCGGCGGTCTGAGTCGATTCACACTGGTTACCGACGCTGCAGGATGGCCGTCCTTGGCAGGATGTGTCGTGGTGATGTCGCAATTGACGTAGTCCGGATGCTTGTATCCGTGCCTTTCGCACCGCTGATTCACGTAGCCAAAGAGCGCCGCTGCCTCACCTTCACGGGCCAGCCGTGCAAACTTGTCAACGGTTGCGATGACGAAGGCAGGAGTGAGTCGGTAGATCTCTTCATCAACCGTGAGTATCGGGAGGCCCTCCCTTGCCTCGCCTCCCTTAGCGAACGGACAAGTCGCCAACTCATCGCCGCAATAGACATAGACACGTCGCATTACTGAGTCAGTAGTCACCTGGGCAGCTGTGATCGGGGTACCGCACCACGGACAGCGCTGGATCTGCAAGACGGTCAGGCGATGGGAGCCGTACTCGTTGGCCTCACGCAGCTGTTTCTCTGCTTCAGTGAAGCGCTTAGGGCTAACGTCTGTGCCAACCCAAAGGCCGATTCGAAAAGGCTCGCTCCCCCACGTCGCTTCGTTATTGAGACGCGTCAATTCCGCCGCGCACATCAATGCTGTCGCTCGCTGGAACTGTTGAGCCGTGAGCAGCCGTAGCGTGTAGCGCATGAGGACGGCGACGCCATCCCGGCCGTCCAGGGGCCCGTCTACAGATTCAACAATGCCCTGACGGCGCCTAATAGCAAAGGTATACGCAGCAAGGCCCAGGTAGGCCTCGGTCTTGCCACCACCTGTCGGAAAGAACAGCAGCTCTACTCGCTTGATGTCGCCGCTTCGCATGGGTGCTGCAGGATCCGTCAGAGCCCCAAGTTGCATCAGGATGAAGGCCAACTGGAACGGCCGCCAATCCGCCTTTGGGTTTCCTCCTTCGTCCTTGTCGACTTTGTCTCTCGCCTGTTGGATGGTGAGTGTCGGATCAGATGATCGAATCGACGCTACCTGCGATGCCATCCGCTGCTCCCGCATAACCTCATTCATGAAATGGAAACAGCGCAACGCCTCTTCATCCGTGGCCACAAACTCCAAACCTGCCACCAAGCGCTCGTGGACTTTACGTGCCTCAAACAGCGCCTCATCAGCGACACCTCGCAGATGATCGGGCAGTCCCGCAGCATCGTTAGCTTGCTTCTCCAACCACGTGCCATACCCAGTGATGAGTGGTTCCAGGCCCGCTCGCAAACCCTCGGGTGTTACTCGCGAAAGTGCATCCATCGACAACAGTGCACCGTCTACTGAACGCGCGCGTGTTTGCGGTGTCTCCGCCACAGGCAACCACGTGGTGGATACCTCGGTGGCGCGCCGCTTGCCCTTTGCGACAACCCAGTCTGCTGAGCAAGCGCGGCCGATCGCGAACTCGAGTCTATCGCGGTATTGGAGATTGAGGCGTTGGACTTCCTCATCTTCTTCCAGCGACTCGTGCTCCAAAAGATCCCGCACCGGAAGGAACGCTTCAGCTCCACCTGCATCCACACGTAGATGAGTCTGGAACATCCACATGCTCAAGGGAATCGGCTTAGGAGTCTCTCGATCGTTGCACAGTGCCAACTCGATGAGCACTCGATGATTGACGGCATCGTCATAGCGATCCACGCGCAGCACGATGGATTCCCGGAGTGGAACCGTTGCGGTTACACCGGGCGTGAGATCGCTCAGTCGGATCGAGCGGGTCTCCTCAGCCGGAGTCCGCTGGTAGTGACGAACGGGCTTCCCAGCCTTTGAAACCTCCCCTGTGTCAAAAGACACGTAAGTGCCCCAGGAAGCAGTCACCGCAACCGATTCTAGTTCAGCCGGCACCTGGAATCGAAGCCCCATCGATGCCGGAATCATCAATCCCTGCTTCGGCGTCCGATCATCCGGATCGTCTCCTTCTACTTCCGCTTCACTCTCATCCGAGGAATAGGCGGGAACTCCACGCTGCTCTGTTGACGCCTCGTCATCCGTGCGTGCCTCGACGAGATCCCCGCCTTCCAGAGATGCCTGGTCAGGTTCGGCATCAATCGAAGCGCCAGTGAGCTTCACCGGCGCGATGTGGCCGATGAGATACTGGGAACGGGGGTTGAATAGCAGTTGCTCCTCCGGCCCGTTGATTGGCCCGAGGAGCTCGCGTCGAAGGATGTCGAGTAGGTTTTGGCGGATAGTAAACGAGGTGCCGTCAAGGGCAAAGTCGAGGCCATACGCGTTGTCTGGACCGGCTGTTGCCTCAATACTATTCATCAGAACAGGCTCTCTTCCTGCCTCGGCGCTCGCTTGATGGCGCCCAGCGTCTTGGACTTCACGGTGCCGTCAGCCTCACGCTCGAAAGCAGCGCGTCGATGATTCTCCTCAAGTAGCCGATCGAGGATGACTGATCGAGCGGCAGCATCCGGCATCCACCGCCGCATGCCCCAGTACTCGTGAACGCCATGATTCAACGACACATCGGGCCATCCGTAGCAGTCGATGGTGGCCTCGTCGATCTTTGCATGCAGTTCCCGCAACTTGTCAACGGCAACTTGGGTGCTTAATGACCCATTGACTCCGTTCACCAAGTTGTACAGGGTGGTAAGTCCAATCTCCTCACGCCTCATCACTTCGTTCCGGTAGGTATCCAATTCTTGGCCCAGCTCAAACAAAGCTTTCGACGCTACCGGAAGAGGGAAGGTCTCGAAAACATCACTCGGCGTATACCGAGGGTCACGCCGCAAGCCTGATCCATAAGTGATGACCCAGATCTGGTGAATGCTGGAGGAGACGACGGCCTGCAAAGCAAAACTGTCCGACGCAAACACAACAACATCCTGGCTAAAGACGACTTCAGCTGGGGCACGCCGAGGCATGAGGGTCTTGCTAACCACGGCAATCGCCAGCACTTCATCGAGATCCCGAATCGCCTCACGCAATCCCTTGGCTGAGGCCTCGAACCGCCACCACTCCTTCTGCAGTTTAGGTTTGTTCTTCAAGTTTCGGCGATTCAAAGGAACACGCTCGCTTACCCATCGATAGGGCAGCGCAAAGCGCTCTGCCTCGCTCTGGCTTCTTGGAAAGAAATCCACGACCCAGCGTGGAGCAGCGAGAGTCGGTCCCTTGTTGATGTCCGCGCCGACACAGTAGGGGCGCAGAACCTGTGAGTTCAGCGGATCCGCCTTGATCATTTCGAGAGCCGTCTCAGGGGGCATCAAGAAACCGAGACCGTTGATGTTGACGCCCTTGAACGCGATTCCCGCTGACCCAATGAGGCGCATCGGAATTCCCGTTACGGCACTAAGGGGCGTGAGCCTCGATGTAATACCTGCAACCGTGACCCCGTCACAGACCATCTGCACCCCGGCATGCACCAACGTTCTGGTCCCCCAAATAGCGGAATACTCAAGGTTCGCACTACTCGCGGGCCAAGGGGAGCTGCGAACAGCCCGCATCAGGATAAGGCCGGATTCAACTAGCCAGTCCAGTCCCACCTCGCGCGTATCGCCTTGCGCGACGGTATTTGTCGCAATAAGTCCAACACTGCCATTACTCCTCAAGAGGTGAAACGTACGAAGCAGGAAATAGGCCACCAAGTCGGCGTTACCACTTCGTCCATCCGCTACGCGATTCACGAGCCATGATCGAACTTCCGAACCGATCGACGGTGACAACTTTTTCCCGCCTAGGAAGGGGGGGTTGCCCACAACGGCATCGAAGCCGCCGTGGTCGACCATCACGTCCGGCGCCTCCAAAATCCAATGCAGCGGCTGCCACCGTTCGTAGTCAGTGTCGACTGAGGGGGTCAAGCCGAAGTCGATGATCCTCTCAAGCCACGACGCATCGTCGACTCCCCCCGTAGCTACCGGTTGCGCCTGCTTCACGGCCTGGCGCAGATTCTCGTACGCCTCATCGAGCGATTTGCCCGGTTTACCATCCAGCGGTAGCCCTGAGGCGATTACTCCGTCGGCGAGCATGCGGAGCTCAGACGTGACGGTCTGCAACTGCTCGAACTGGCGTCGTTTGGCGGTGGTCGACCGCATCGGGTCATCCTCGTCAATCTCACTCGCCAGCCGCTCGCGAAGTTCGATGGCCTTGCGGATGACAGCATCAACATCGACATCCACATCACTGAGCACGTCCTGACCGGACGCGTTGGCTGGGTCGATGTGAAGCGCACGCAGCTGCTCCAGAGACGTCAGCCCGAGCAGCGAGTTGCCAAGGAAAATCTTGTCATCGACAAACGAAAAGGGTAGATCTCTGTCGAGCGAGACAAGCCATAGGGAGAGCTTGGCCATTTCCACGGCCATTTCGTTGATGTCTGCCCCGTAGAGGCAGTTGGCAACGACCTGACGGATGGCTCTGAGGTGGAGGTCCTTTCGAAGTGCATTGTCAGGATCTTCTGCTAGCCATGCTTCTACGACGCGATCCGCAAGATACCGCGCCGATGCGACGAGGAAGGCGCCGGAGCCGCAGGCAATATCCGCAACCTTGAGGTCAAGGATCTCCTCGCTTGGCCGCAGTTTCCATTCTGATTCGTTACCAGTTTGATGGGGTCCCGGCTTGTAGCAGAGTGGCTGCAGCGCGTGGAGGACAACTTCTTCAGCCAGGGACTTCGGCGTGTAATGCGCACCGGCATTTTTACGGGAGGGTGTCTCCTTGACCAGTAAACCACCAGGAACCACTACGTAAGGGTGAGAACGGAGGTCCTGGCGGATGATGCCAAGGAAAGGCTTGATGCGGTCGCGGAGTTGGGTGTCTCCACCGACAGCCTGGCTAAGTGCGGAGACTTCACTCGGGTCGATCTCGGCGTTCAAGCCCTTCGCTATCGCGGACGCCGACTGCGCGTTGGCCGCAGACTGGTCACCTGCCACCCAGTCGCGGATTGCAGTCGCCAACGCCTTCGCGTCAGGATTCGTGCGACGGAGTTCCTCAAGGGTGGCGAGCGGGATCTCGGGTTCTGCTCCGGTAGTTCCTTTAAGTCCAACGTACGTCTCGTCGACGCGCGCAGTGGTGTAGCCGAGGAGGCCTTCGTATATGTAGCCGATCTGCTCAACGTCAATGTCACGGAAAGAGATCTGACGCGCTTCACCGCCCTTCAGTGCTGCCCGTTGCACTGACCTAAGAACGTGGAGCATGACACGGTCGGATACTTCAATAGCAAGCGTCCCTTCCTCCGTTGTAGCTGTTAGCCATGCAAAGCGGGTCGGATCGAAGAGGCTGCCGCCGTATGCGGGCATCCGGAGGTTTTCGAATGTGGCGCCGCCGTAGATGGCGGCACTAGTTGCAAGGAGCCGATGCCACGTCATGGTGGTTGCATCAAGAGCCTCCTCTCCCTCAGTGGCTTCTCGCTGATCCAGTCGCGCAAGTTCGCTCGAAAGCCCATATCCCTGCTCGAACACCTCGCCAGTTGGCAGCAGGCCACGCTCTTCAGCGAACAGCAAGAACACGGTGCGCATCATCACGGTGACAGCTGCCTCGTAAACGTCGTGCGAACGCACGGGAAGCGGATCGGGCTGCGCATGACGAGCGGCTTCTGCCGCCGATTCCGAGAAGGCCTGGACCAGTAGCTCCACGGCTCGTCGCACTTGGACGCCGAGCGCTTCGGTTATCTCTTCTGCGGCAGCGATGGACTCCTCGAAGAGAACGGGTAGTCGTTCTCCTGGGTCGCCCCCGATTAGGTACTGGAGGCCGAGAATGGTGAAGAAGGCGTCGCGCGTCCGAGGTTCTTCAATCCACGTCAAGGAGTCGACGATTCCCGAAGCGGGCATCGATCCTGAGCGGGCACTGACGAGCCCCCACCAGCGGCCGTCTGTGACGATGCCGACGGGCACGTTGGCGGCGAGCAGGAGTTCTTCCAAGCGATCGATAGGGGTGGCAGCCCAACCGTCGTTCGGGGTATCGCGCAGTGAATCGACGGGATCGATCACGTAGACGAGCGCCGCATTGGCGCCATCGGGGCCAATAAGTAGCGCTTGAGGTGTGATGGTGACGGCATGATTCGGTGAATACACCTGGATGCCGCTGACCTCTCCCCAGACGAGGGAGTCCTGCCAGCCGACAACGTCGCGGAGGACCGTCTGAACCCATTCATCTCGGGATTCTTGGTAGGCGGCGAGTGCCTTCTCATCATCCGGGTTCTGATCGAGGCGCTCCCATGAAGTCTCAAACTCCTTGCGTGCGTCGACGATAGCGCTGAACCGTTCGGGGTGAATGGATCGGAAATCAGGGATGCCGTTCGGCCAGACCCGCTTGAGTGGCGGGATGGCCAAGAAGGGACCTTCCACATCAACGAGTTCCAGCCACGAGCGGTGCATCTCTGCAGGAGACGGTGCTGATGGGCGTGCGTTGCGAGTCCTAGCCATCAGCCGTCCCAAGCTTGAGCGTCCAAGGGAGTGACAGCAAAGACGATGGCTGCTGCAGTTGTGTGGGGCTTGACATCCGCGTAACGATCGGAGATCTCACCTATTTCCCTGGCTTCCTCATCATCAAGTGCCTCAAGACGACGCGTCATGTTGGTGATGTCCCGGCGGCGTTGGTTCTGCTGGTCATCCGGAAGCAGAATCATGGCGGCTTCTTCTTCGGCCTTTTGAAGGGCCTTAAGTGAGTCGCGGAGATTGAGGCGGAACGCAGCAAAGATGTCATGCGCACGTTGAGTATCGGCTTCCTGCCGTTTACGCAGTTGCTCGATCACTCGGTCGTGGTTCTTGACTGCTCGGGTGTGCATCGATTCCTCAAGGCGAGCGCGCAGCGGCGCGTTCGGAGAATTCCACATATCGCACAGCTGGTCGCGCACGCGCTCACTCGCGAGAGTCAGATGCTGGGAGTCAAGGGCTTGATCAAGGGCGGCCTCAGCCTTTTCCTCAGCCATAGCACGCCGTCCGTGCAGGCGAACACCAGCCAGAAAGACCTCCTCATGAAGCCGGACCCCGCCACGTCCGACAAGGACCATGCGGGTGACGGCGGCAACGAATGATTCAGCGAGGTCGTCAACGACGACGGCAGTGACGCGCTCAAGGGGGCTGCTCGTGCTCCACAGTGATTGCCGGAGCAGTCTTTGTGCCTTCTGGACGATGGGGTGGCCAAGATGAACGTAAACAACATCACTTCGTCCCTCAGCTGCGAGCTCCGGGTCGAAGGTAATCGGGCGCATTTCACCGGGGTTGAGTCGAGTGTCGAGGCCCACCGTGGTGTTACGCCACTTCGATGACAGGACCGGCATGTCGAAGACCTCCGCATCGGTGTCTTCGGCAAGATCGTGGTAAGGAACTAGGGGTGGCTCGTGGTTGATTCGCAGAGCCGTATCGACAACTCGGCGAAGGTTGCTCGGATCCAGGTGCATCTCGGCACGGGACTGGTTATAGCCATGTTCCAGCTGGGTCAGCCGCGCATTGAGTTCGATCCCACCAGCTAGAGCGGCATTGATCACGGAGTTTGCATCAACCCCTTTGGCCTTGGTCTTAGCGGGCTTCTTCTTCGTGAAGTGTTGTTGGATCTCGTCGCCGACTATCTGGTTTACGGAACCTAAGTCGTGCTCAATGTTGGCCACCTTGCGGGCGATACGCATCATGAAGTCGGCGTCCGCAGTAAAGATGGATGATGTGGAGTCGGGTCCGAACAAATAGACCTTGGGATTGTCCCGCTGCCCGTAACGGTCAATACGGCCGATGCGTTGCTCGAGGCGAGCCGGATTCCACGGCGTGTCGATACACACGAGGCGAGAACAGTGGTTCTGAAGATCTATGCCCTCGCCTGCCGCGTCAGTGGCTAGCAGCACGCGGATCGGTTCCTTGGACGGGTCCTCATTGAACTCTGCCTTGATGACCTCCCGTTCATCCGCTGGAGTTGAACCCTGGATGACCGCCACTCGGCCTTCGTAACCACGCTGTTTCAGGATGCGCTCGAGCCACCCGACGGTGTGGGCGTACTCGGTGAAGACAACAACGCGTTCGTTGGACCAATGTTGGCCGTCAGGGCGACATACGGCATTGAGGAAATCCAGCAACGAGTCGACTTTCGAATCGGCGCGGCTTTCGAAACCCAGACCCCAGTCCCGCAGCCTTTCCAACTGTCCGGGCTTTGCGGCAATCAAGGGGTCGCTGGTTTTTGACTCGCGCAAGCGTTCGGCTTCGTCTTGCTCCCACAGCCCTTCCTCTTCATCAGACTGCCCTTCGCCGAAGATGTCGTCGTAGTCATCTTCCGTAAGGCCGCGCCCGCCTTTTGAATCGAGGTAGTGGGAGAGAGTCTGGCCGAACGCATACGGGCTGGACAGGAATCTCTTCTTCATCAGCATAGAGACGATGTCGCCTCCGGGTCTGGTGCCGTTTAGCTTGGCGCTCTCCGTGACAATGTCGTCCAGAAGAGCGAACATCTCCTGCTCATCCGCCGATGGCATGAAGGGCAAGGTGTGGACTTCGCGCTTCTTGAATCCCTTGTCGGGCAGATCCCGCTTGAGCCGGCGGACTGTCACGTCTTTCAACGCAGCAGCGTCCAAGGATGCACCGCGAGCGAAGCGCCGTGGGTCGATCATCTCCATTAATGCCGTGAACGACTCTGGATGCCCGTTGTGGGGGGTGGCGGAAAGGAAGAGGCGGTGTTCACACCGGTCTGCGAGTTGTCGAACAGCAATGGTGCGCTGTGTGTCAACGGCGTAGCCGCGGCCACCAGCTATTGCCGGGGGGCTGGATGGTGCGACGTGATGGGCTTCGTCGACGATAAGAACGTCGAACGCAAAGCGCTTAGCCGATTTGGGACTGCTGGCTTGTGTGTATAAGTCGCGCAAGAGGCGCTGGGCGCGTGTCTTTGGAAGCCAGGCCATGCTGACTATCACCCGTGGACACATCCGGAAGGGATTTGCGTGCAAGCCGTGTGAGCGACGGACCTCAGCCAGCTTTTCGCTGTTGACGATGGTGAATTGCAGACCAAACTTCTCGCGCATTTCGTCCTGCCACTTCAAGGCCAGGCTAGGCGGGCACACGATGATCACAGTGCGCGCGCGATGTCGAAGTAGTAGCTCTTGCACAACGAGGCCGGCTTCAATCGTCTTGCCAAGACCGACATCATCGGCGAGCAACATGTTCGCACGCGGCGACGAGAGGGCTCGGCGAAGCGGCTCCAACTGATAGGCCTCGATATTCACCCCTGACCAGAAAGGGGCCTGGTACCTGTTGGGATCCGCAGATGTCACCGCGCCCCAGCGCAGCGCATCAATAAATCCAGCCAGAGTTGCAGGGTCATCGAACGCGTTGGCATAAATGTGCTCGGGTAAGCCCTGGGGCGGTGTAACCGTCTGACCAACTTCGAGTTCCCAGACAACCGACAGTTGCTCACCAAGCCGATCTTCATCCAGTGATTGCAACTCAACAATGTGGGAGAGCTTGGAGGTGGAATCATCCGCGGGGCTTCGAGGGAGGCCCTGGGGCTGAACGTTGGCCACGGCCCATACGGAACCCCGGACTTCTACGACCTGGCCGGCCTCTGGCAACTGAACGTCAGCGGGCACGCTTTCCCCCTTCGCGTAGCGCGAGAAGCCCAGCG
>Ga0209953_1000381_pt1 | contig 16028 bp, 8 predicted proteins | sample SalPonred_H2O_MG_FD_185713 | JGI IMG/M metagenome (GOLD analysis project Ga0209953, IMG submission 185713) | Salt pond water microbial communities from South San Francisco under conditions of wetland restoration - Salt Pond MetaG... | ecosystem: Environmental > Aquatic > Non-marine Saline and... | reverse complement strand
TCCGTGGGGAACTGGACCACTTCGGCGCCTTCGGTTTCCTTCAAGGCCTCATTGCCGTTCTTCGTGACTCCGGTTACTCCGGACTGGTCGTCGTTCTCGATGAAGTCGAAACCTTGCAACGAGTACGAGGCGACGTTCGAGACAAAGCACTCAACGCACTGCGCCAACTCGTCGACGAAGTGCACTCAGGTCGCTTCCCTGGCCTGTACCTCCTCATCACCGGAACCCCAGCTTTCTACGACGGCACCCAAGGGGTGCAAAGGCTTGCTCCGCTCGCTCAACGGCTCGCTGTGGACTTCACCACAGACCCGAAGTTCGACAACGCTCGCGCGGTACAGATTCGTCTACCGGGTTTCACGCAAGATTCCCTTGGGGAGTTAGGTCGACGCGTCCGGGATATGTACGCCATCGGCGCCAGTGAGCGGATCGGAAGTGTCGTGGATGACGGCTACATAGACGACTTGGCGATAGCGGTGTCGGGCCGGCTGGGTGGCAAGGTCGGTATCGCGCCAAGGCTCTATCTCAAGAAGCTTGTGGCTGACGTCCTGGACCGCGTCGACCAATACTCCGACTTCGACCCCCGGCGCGACTACGCACTGACTGTCGTCGATAGCGAGCTAGGGCAAGTCGAGAGGCAGGCCGCTGCAGGCGTTGACGACATCGACTTGAACCTGCCGTGAGTATCGACGAACTCCACCCTGGAGTCGTGCATCACGTTGTGAACACGCTTGGCTGGCCTGATCTTCGGCCGCTGCAGGCCGCTGCCGTTGCACCCGTTCGTCAGGGACTGGACTGCCTACTCCTTGCACCCACAGCCGGCGGTAAGACTGAGGCCGCTGCGTTTCCGTTGATGTCAGAGATGTCGGAGAGCCAATGGCAGGCAACATCTGTCCTTTACGTAACGCCACTGAGGGCTCTGCTCAACAATCTGCAGCCACGATTGGACTCCTACGCATCCTGGATAGGTCGGCGAGTTGGAGTACGACACGGAGATATCTCCCAAGGTGAGCGCCAGCGACTGCTCAAGGAGCCCCCAGACATCTTGTTGACGACACCCGAGTCACTGGAGTCCATGCTCGTCTCCACCGGAGTGGACCATCGTGCGCAGTTCGCAAACTTGCGAGCGGTCGTAGTGGATGAACTGCACGCCTTCGCAGGAGACGACCGTGGGTGGCATCTACTCGCGGTTCTCGAGCGATTGCAGCACATCGCTGGCCGTCGTCTGCAGCGCATCGGACTCACCGCCACCGTAGGCAACCCCGAGGAACTACTGACTTGGCTTCAAGGATCGGGCGCGGGAGCCCCATCCGTAGTCGTCGCGCCGGAGTCAGCTCTGCCTGCAGCGCCTGAGATAACCATCGACTACGTGGGAAGTATCGAGAATGCAGCTCGTGTCGTTGCTGCCCTTCACCAGGGCGAAAAACGGCTGGTCTTCTCCGATTCGAGGGCTCAGGCCGAAGAGATGGCTGCGGAACTTCGAGACCTGGGCACAACAACTTTCGTGTCACATTCGTCGCTTTCGGCCACCGAAAGGAGCCGCAGCGAGGAAGCATTTGCCGACGCCAGGGACTGCGTCGTGGTGGCCACTTCGACCCTGGAACTGGGAATTGACGTCGGTGACCTTGACCGAGTGATCCAACTGGAGGCACCCCGGACGGTTGCTTCGTTCCTGCAGCGCCTCGGCCGCACCGGCCGTCGAGTCGGCACTGTGCGCAACTGTCTCTTCCTCGCAACAGGTGAGGAGTCGCTACTGCGTGCCGCTGCTCTCACAACGCTCTGGGGACGTGGCTATGTCGAACCCATCACACCACCCGCCTTGCCCATGCACATTGCCGCCCAGCAATTGATGGCCCTCGCGCTCCAAGAGGGAACCTTCGGAGTGAACACCTGGCGCGAGTGGTGGGGAGACCTAGCTGTCATGGATCGCGGCGATGAAATCCTGTCCTATCTTCTCGAAGCCAAATTCCTTGAACAGGATTCTGGTCTTGCTTTCATTGGTGCAGAGGCAGAGCAGCACTTTGGGCGCAGGCACTTCATGGAGTTGCTCTCCGCCTTCACTGTGGACCCAGAGATGACGGTCCTCACAGGGCGGTCCGAGATCGGTTCAGTCTCGCCGCTCACGCTCTCTGCGAAGTTGCCAAAGGGTGAGCGACGGATCCTCACGCTGGCAGGTCGAAACTGGGAGGTGACTGACGTCGATTGGCGCCATCGGCGCATCCAGGTCGTCGAGTACCACGGGGCGGGACGTTCGCGTTGGTCAGGTGGCGCCCCGGACATCTCCTACGCTCTCGCGCAGGCGACGCGAGACGTGCTTCAGGGCACCGACCCACCGGTGGAACTCAGCCGCCGCGGCAAATCAGCCCTTGAGATCGTGCGCGTCGAGCGTTCTGTACAAGTCGATGACTCCGGGTTGGTAGTTCAACGAACGAAGGGCGAATCTGAGTGGTGGACGTTTGCCGGTTCACGGGCAAACAACAGCCTCGCCGCCGGTCTCACCTCCCTGGGCCTTGAGACCCAAGCTGGTCCCGAGAGCATCACGTTCAACGGCGGCGTCGACAGCATCAGGGCACTTCAACCAGCCCTTGACCTCTCGCCTTCGGGCCTCACGGTGGACCAAGACGCGCTAGACGGCTTGAAGTTCTCCTCAGCGCTGCCCCAGGAGTTGGCGATCCAAGTCCTCTCGGAGCGTGGCGAGGACCGACCCACGGCACTGCGTATCTCGGCCTTGCCTCTGCACTCTGTCACCGATGGTTCGCATGCCGCCGACAACTAAACCGGCTATCGCGCACAACACGATGATCGTCAACACTTCTTCTCGTGATGATCCGTAATCCAGCGTGTCAGCGGGGCTGATCCCCATCACCTACCTTCCATCGCACCACCAATAGCGATCCCTGTTATCAGTGCGAGGCACAAGTGGGCCCGAATCATCGATAGCAAGCACACCAGCACTGCTTAGGCCACCAGGGATTACCGGTCATCCGAGCGGCTTTTGGTGTTGGATGGGTACAGGGAGTCTTCTCTGCAATTTCGGGGGTACCAGTGGTCCTAGCGCGACAGAGTGAACTTTCACGGATCATGGCTGGTCCGGATCAACTCCGCGTTCCGCTCTTTCAGCGCCATTATCGGTGGGGTGAGAAAGGCGATAAAGAGTGGCGGGATTTATGGAATGACATTGCACGACTGGCGTTAGATCGTCAACGCAACTCATCTACGCGCCACTTCCTTGGCTCTTTGGTTGTCTCGCAGCCAAGAACCGGCTCCTCCGGCTTCTTGGTAGTTGACGGTCAGCAACGGCTGATAACGCTCAGTGTCCTTATGTCTGCCCTGCGTGATTGCGGGATACCGCTCACCGCTAACACGCGAGCCCGAATAGATCGAGCCCTATGGCTTCCCAAGTCCCCTCGATTTAACGTGTATCGACGCCTTCGAGTGCTCCCAACAGAATTCGATCAAGAGGCGTATGCACGAATCGTGGCAGGTGAAGAGCCTGAAGACGGACATCTCATCACTAAGGCATACAAGTACTTTACGAAACGGATTGCCGAGCTAGTGCGCGATGAGGCTGAAGGGGACGAGAACTACACCGGGGTCACAGCCGCAATGATCGCCAAGACCACACTGAGCGGCTTGGAATGTGTGCTGGTCAGAGCGGAAGAAGGTGATAACGCGCATCGCATTTTTGAATCCTTGAACAACACCGGACTGCCTCTTACCCAGGCCGATCTGATCCGCAACTACGTTTTCCTGCGACTAGAGAGAGGGCAGGAAGACTTCTACGAGTTCACCTTCAAACCGCTCGAGAATCGCTTCTCCCCCGATGAATTCACACAGTTGTTCTGGCTAGACCTCATTCTCAAAGGCGACGATGTCACACAGCGTCAGACGTATTCCCGGTGGCAACGGCGAATGGAATCCATGACCCGCACGCAGATTCAAGTCGAGTTTGACCGGCTGCGTGACCGGGCCGACCTATGGGAAACCGTGCTACACCCCCAAAGGGAGACCGGTCACAAGGTCCGGCTACGTTTGCAGAGAATCAGCGACTGGGGCACGACCACAGCTGCCCCCACCCTGCTCTACTTGCTCGAACAAAGGCAGTTGGGGTGCGCGTCGTATGCCGAAGTAGCCCGAGCGATGCTCTATCTGGAAAGCTACTTCGTCCGACGCGTAGTTATAGGTCGAGCCACGATGAATATGAACCGCGTACTAATGGTCGCTCCCGCTGCCATGACACGAGATCCCAGGCCCGTAGACGTCGCGCTTCGCGAACATCTGTCCGGGAAGGGTAAACACTGGGCAAGTGATAGGGAACTCAGAGAGCACGCGGCCACAAAGCCCTTCTACCGACACGGCAAGAGCCATCAGAAAACGTTAATCCTGCGCTGGTTGGAGGATGCACTCCATCACGGCGACCCAGAGTTTGCCCTGGTGGACAACCTAAGTGTTGAGCATGTCATGCCTCAAACACCCACCGCTGACTGGCGAGCCGAACTGGCAGCTGGATTGTCCCCTGGAGAAAGACTCAGCACGACACATAACAACCTCGTCGACACACTCGGCAACCTCACTTTGGCCACCTACAAACTGAACTCCGCCATGTCGAATCGCTCGTTTCGCGAGAAGAAGAGTGCGCTCAGAAGGAAGGGCGGCGGTCAAATTCTGCTGACCCAACAGGTGACAAGCAAACGCGCATGGCGACCGGAAACGATCAGGAAACGCAGCAAGGCACTGGTCGAGTTGATTATTGAGAACTGGCCCGGACCAGTGAGAGTTGATGAGGACTAATCAGGAGCATAAGAGCCAGCGCGTAAGCCCTACCGGTCTCCGCCAGCGGGGACCAGACCCACCGGACGAAATGAACCGCCCGAACGGGTCGCCTAGACTTAGATAGAAGGGACGAAGCGGAACGGGGGACGAAGGTTGTCAACGCATGACAAGTCTGTCATCGACCGAACGGGCCAATTTTTGGAGTACTTGGCTTCGGTTGCTCGCGAGTTGCAGACCAAACCCGTTCGGGATTTCCGGAGTTCGACGGAATATCTGACCGGTGAAGACATCCCCGAGCACACGCAGATCCGCCTTGGTCCAAGCGCAAGTAACCCAGCCTGGCTCAGGGTTCCTCGACTTTCGGAGGATGAACCACCTCAATTACCCGATTCACTAGAGGGTCTGGTGGAACCCGAAAGCCTTGACAACTTGGCTGGCTTTCCCGAGCTCAAACAGGAATCTAATCTCGCCTCAGACGAAGACAGGCTCATGGACCTGGAGGAGTGGACGGAATCACAGTGGCTGCCATGGGCAATGAAAACGCAACCAATTCGCCAGACTCGTGACCTCTACCAGAGACTTCTCCAATTGCGTCTGTCCTTGCAGCGCCAGCAGGCGAGTCATGAGCTTGTGTGGGGCAACGCAATGATCGGGCTTCGAAAGGGAGGCGGTGTTCTCGCACCTCTTCTCGTTACACCTATGCAAATCCACCTTGACGATGACACGGGTGAACTCATTGTCACACCTGAAAGCGAAACCCTCGTAGAACTAGATGCCCTAGAGGGTCTTGGTCTTGATTTCCTACCCGATCTCACGACTTGGCAGACGCAAGTAGCCCAGGGATTCGCACCTGACCCGTGGCACCCCGAGACGTTCTCTGAATTTCTTCAGAAATTGACTCACCCCATGGGGGTTGACGCACAATTTAGGGCAACAGTTTCGCTCCCCGACGCTACATCTGCGCCGACCATTACAGAGGCCTGGGCGCTCATTGCGCGACCAAGACCTAAACGGCACGAACGGTTCTACAACGATCTCGCGCAGGTCCTGCGTGAAGAGCAATTCCTTCCAATGTCTCTCGCTGCAGTTGTCGCCGAGGAGAACGAACTACGCACAGTCGATCGCTGGGAAACCCCTGGAGACAGAAAGAGTTGGGACGCCGTTGCTGAGCGCATTCTCATGCCCCTGCCTGCCAACGATGATCAGGAGCGCATCGTCCTGCAGTTAGCACGCGAGAGGGGTGTGACGGTTCAAGGACCTCCCGGCACGGGGAAAAGTCACACCATCGTCAACCTCGTAAGCCATCTGATTGCGCACGGCAAACGGGTCCTGGTAACCGCACAAAACGAACAAGCGTTGGAGGTGCTGCGCCAAAAGTTTCCGAAAGAGTTACGAGATCTGACAATCTCTGTCCTTGGATCAACTCCCGACGCGATGGATGAACTTCGCGCCAGTCTCCAGGCTGTCTTAGCCATCGCATCCGAGACCGACGTGCAGTTCGAAACCGCTGCTCTGAACGATCTGGGCCAAAGGTTGGACGAAGCCCGGAAGCGTGAGCGCCTCCTGCAGCGTCAACTTGTCGAGGCGCTAAGTCATGAGGAAGCTGAATTCGACTTTGGACACGGGCCCAAGTCCGCGCCGGACGTGGCGAAGTGGCTTGCATCCAACTCTACTGACCTGGGCAAGATCACTGACGAGATTGATCCGGGTTTACGTTGCCCACTGAGCACAGCCGACTTTGTCGATTTCGTGCGCCTCTGTGAACAGCTCGCGCCCGAAGACATTGCCGCTTGCCAAAGAGTCAGACCACGCCTGGGTGAGCTGCCAACAGTCGAATCATTGGAAACGCAGTCCAGGCGAATTGTCGATCTACGCGATCAACTGGCCGATCTTGAAGACGCACAACTAAATGTCGACGCAGCCCGCAAATACTCCCTTCAGGAACTTCAGGCTTTAGCGGATCGAGTCGAGCAAGCGTCACGTCAACTTGTCTCAATACGATCTGATTGGTGTGATCGCCTCGCGCGGTCGATGCTTGACGAGGTCAACACACCCGGTTACTGGACGCAAGTCATCAGGCAGGCTCGCGACGAAGTTGACAGCATCCAGGGCATCAGGCGCGAGCAGGTGGGCCATCAAATCACTCTTCCAGAGGGTGACCCACGAGAGTTGGAGGACCGATTAGCGGAACTGGCTATCAGATTCGAGCAAGGCAAGGGTGTTCCGCGATTTGCCAAGTCATCACTACGGCAGTTCCTCAATGGATGCGAAGTGGATGGCTACACACCACGCACGACCGAAGATGTGGAACTACTTAAGAAATCCTTAGCAATGCGCCAGCATGTTCGACGACTGCATCAACTCTTGGCTGAAGCCAGTGCAGATTTAGGCTTTCCTCTTCCAGAACAGGACCAGCATTTCCTGAAGGTCAGTAAAGAGATCGTCACTTTGATGGCGCAGGTTCAGGAGTGGACGGCCACTGATCGACCTGCTTTGCAGGATTCCCTCTCTCCACTCTTCACAAGGGACCAGGATGTTGATTCTGTTGAAAACCTACAGAGACTCGCCTACATGCTTCGGCAGGCGGCGGCTCATCAGGAATTAGCGCAACTCGAGGAATCACTGCAGGAAACCCGATCGAAGATCGAGAAGTCGTCGAACATCAACAAGGCCTCTCCTATTTGGCGGCAACTCTTGTCGAGCCTTTCCTCGTGGAATTGGTCGGATTGGCGCACAGCTACAGACGAGATCCAGCGGCTAGAGGTGCTTGATGAGCAGGTCGCCCGCTTCACAACCCTCGAAATGAAGCTCGCGTCCGCGGCACCTGTCTGGACCGAGCAGATCACAAGCAGTGGCGGAGATTTCAGTGTCATCGGTGAGCCAGAGCATTTGGACCAAATGTGGGCGTGGGCAAGGACGAAGTCTTGGATCGCAGGGCTCCACTCCGGCGCGACTGTAGCCACCCTCGTAGAGTCCGCCGAAACGCTCCAAACGGAGATTTCACGACTTGTTCTCGACATCGCCAGGCGATCAGCCTCAGTAGGCGTGACGACAAATCTCGATGGCAGCAAACAAAAGGCACTCGTCGCCTGGCAGCAAGCAATCCAGAAGAGAGGGAAGGGGAAAGGCAAACACGCCGCACACTGGGAGCAAGTTGCAAGACAGGAACTACCAAAGGCGATGGGAGCAATTCCGGCCTGGATTATGCCGATTCACCGAATAATCGAAAATTTCCAGCCGGGCATTAGTGACCTATTTGATGTAGTGATCGTTGATGAATCCAGCCAGTGCGACCTACTGAGTTCAGGGGTTCTCGCCCTTGCCACTAAGTGTGTAGTAGTGGGTGACGACAAACAGGTCAGCCCCATGACCGTTGGAGTGGATCCATCCCGAATCCGTTCGTTGCAGGACATCTACCTCGGCGGGGTTCATTCCCGTGAACTCCTCACGGCTGATCAGAGCCTCTATGAACTCGCTGCTCTTGTCTTTCCGAGTGTCATCCTGCTGAAGGAACACTTCCGATGTGTACCGGAGATCATCAACTTCTCGAATCGGTACTACGACAATCGGATCTTGCCTTTGCGTGAACCACCCGATTATGACCTTGGCACACCGACTCGTGCGGTTTTCGTTGAGGATGCCGTTCGGGAAGGTGCCGGTAACAACGTCATCAATCGGCCCGAGGCAGCGCGGATGGTCGAGACCATCCGCCAATGCCATATGGACCCCCAATACGAAGGCCTTACTTTCGGGGTCGTATCCCTCCAAGGCCAACAACAGTCTCGTCTCATTGAACAGATGCTCATTGACGAGCTGGGCTTCGAAGCCTTTGAGGACCGTGCACTTAGGGCGGGTACCCCACAGGATTTTCAGGGTGATGAGCGCAACGTCGTCTTTATATCAGTGGTGGCTGACGACGCACGCTATTCCGCAGTCAAGACTGCAGATAAGCAGCGGACCAACGTGGCCGCCAGTCGTGCACAAGACCAGTTATGGGTCTTCTACTCGGTAGATCCATCAACACTGCATCCCGACGACCAACGTCGCGCCCTGATTGAGTACGTCGCTAACGGAGGTCGCAGTTATCGTCCGAACCCCAACGACTTGGCGCAATGTGATTCAGACTTCGAACGCGACGTGTTGCACGACATACATGCGAAGGGCTACGACGTTATCCCGCAGTACCCCGTAGGCAAATTTCGTATTGATTTAGTCGTTCAACATCAAGGTGGACGTTTGGCTGTTGAGTGCGACGGAGACCGATTCCACGGTGCTGAGCAGTACGAGAATGACATCCGGCGGCAACGGGTTCTCGAACGAATGGGATGGAAATTCTGGCGGATTCGAGCAAGTGAGTACTACCTCAACCCAACATCCGCTATGGCGTCGCTTTGGGAACTGCTCGGTCGTCGCGAGCGGACTCACGTGTCGATACGCCGACCAGAGAACCAGGTTGCTGGCCAAGAGCACAGTTCATCCGAATCTGGCGGTATGGCAGCCGCGGCCGAGAGGCCACCTCAAGATGCCGAAGACGCAAACTTCGAAATGTCCTACGACGACCAATCTCCCAACATTGTCCCAATCGAGGAAGAGGAGCAAGACACACTGCTCGACGGCGTGAGCGAGGCTGGCACGTTCATCTTCGCGCCAACCGCCGAGCCCGACTATGACTTCGGTGATGGCACGAGGGGGCTGTGGATTCTGATAGACGAAGAAGAATCCGTGGCCGGAACACCTATGATTTCCAGAGACGAGAGCAGCGCTCGTGAAGTAGAAGGCATTAGGACTCCCTGCAGGTTCGTATTCGATGATGTCGCCGTCAACTTCTCGGTGATTACTTGGTCGACGGGTAGTGGTGAAGTGGTCTGTGACGACCTAGTCAACGCTGGGCGGAATCTAATGCGACTGTTGCACGGTGGTCGTCTAGGCGTCTATACCACCGAGCCTGGAACTCAATACGCCGAGATTCGGATCATGCGACCCGGATCTAACGGGCTGCCAACAGCCCAAATCCCACATGCCGGGGAACTTCGGGAAGTCTTGGGGTGGTCCCTCAACCAGCTTCTCGAAATTGATATGGGCGTCGAACGGATAGGGACACGGGCCGAAGTTATCGAGGACAAAGGCCCGAGGCGCAACACCAAGATCGCCCTTTGGCGGGATCACTCAGTTGACATTCCTGCAATGATCTATCTGACGACAAGAATCATCCCCCTCATGGCCCTTGATGGCGACTACATCTGACCATCCGTATGTGTAGGCAAAGTAGAGACAGCGCCTCCGAATACACTCTCGTCGGCGGCCTGACCGTGCACCGCATCCGTTGATCAAAGGACGGAAATGAAATTCTCGAATAGACCAAGTCTCCCTACACTCTCGGCCCCAAAATCATGCCGAATGTCGAACGCCCATCACAGCAGGGTTGCTCAAGTGCGGCAGATCAGGCTGACTATATGAGTACCAACCGCATCGATGTGGTCGGTTGCGTCTTGGTTCGTGACGATCAGATCCTGTGCGCAAAGCGGTCCCAGGCCGGCCAGTTGCCGGGGCTATGGGAATTTCCCGGTGGGAAAATTGAAGCGAATGAATCCCCCAGCGTTGCTCTTGTCCGAGAGATTCACGAGGAACTTGATTGCACCGTCGAAGTACGCGGATTGATCAACCTTGCCACTCATGACTATGACTTTGTAAAGATAAGTCTCACTACGTTCTACTGCATACTCCTGAGCGGGAGCCCAACTCCAAGAGAACACGAATCGCTCACTTGGCTCCCACCCCGCGATCTCTTACTGCTTGACTGGGCACCTGCGGATCTGCCAGCTGTCCACCAAGTGCGATTGGACTTCGGATATGGAAAGTGACTTTCAGTGGTTCGATGACTTTCAAGCGGATATCCAATACGGATACGTGGATGCCAGTGCTCCAGGCCACGGACACTTTTCACCGCAACTGGTTCTCAACAAGAAGGGCACAAGTGTCCAGCAAACACTGCTTCGGGAGTTGGACCAATGTGAGTCCTTTACCTTCTCTGTTGCTTTCGTCACACCAAGCGCCATTGCACAGCTCAAACAGTATTTCCTCGATTTTCCAGGTCAGGGCTACCTCATTACATCCACGTTTCAGGACTTCAATGAACCAAGGGCCTTCGCCGAACTGCTGGCACTCAGCACATATACCAATATCCGGGTCCGCAGACATACCGCCAACGGCTTTCACCCTAAGGGGTACGTATTTCAGAATCGGCAATCACTGACTGCACTTATCGGAAGCTCCAATCTCACAATCAGTGCCTTGTCATCGAACCACGAATGGAATTTGAAGGTATCCGCAAGTCGCAAAAGTGACCTAGCGAATCAACTCGCGCAATTACTAGAAGATGAAGTGAATCAATCGGAGCCCATCACGAAGGAATGGATTGATGAATACGCCTCGACCTATAACTCAAAGTATGCATCTTCATCTTCACTTCCCGACCCGACAGAAACCACACACCTAGACTCTCAGCCAATCGAGCCGAATTCCATGCAGAGAGATGCTCTCCGGGCGCTAGCAAACGTGCGTGAGCACGGTCAACGGCGTGCGCTCATTATTTCAGCCACTGGCACCGGCAAAACAATGCTGTCCGCGCTTGACGTTCGATCCTTTGCGCCCAAACGCCTTTTGTTCGTAGTGCACCGTGAACAGATCTTGGACCGGACGATCCAGGAGTATCGAAGAGTACTCGGTGGTTCCACTACTGATTACGGCAAGTTGACCGGTGGCGCCAAGCAGATGCAGCGAAGGTACATGTTTGCCACGATCCAAACGCTGTCTAAGAAATCAACTCTGGCCGCAATTGACCCAAAGGATTTTGACTACGTAATCATCGATGAGGCTCACAGGTGCGGGTCGCAGACCTATCGGCGAGTCCTCAATCACCTAGACCCATCTTTTCTATTGGGGATGACAGCAACACCTGAAAGGACCGATGGCTTCAATGTCTTTGAGCTATTCGACTATAACGTTCCGTACGAGATACGACTCAATGACGCTCTTGATGCCGAGATCCTCTGTCCCTTCCACTACTACGGCGTTGCTGACATAACTTTCGACGACGGGACCACAACGACCGATGCCACACATTTGACAAGACTCATCTCTTCGGACCGAGTCAATCATCTGCTCGACACCCTTGAGAAGTATGTGCAGTCTGGTATCCAACCAAGAGGACTGGTGTTTTGCAGCCGTAAAGACGAAGCCGCCGAGCTCTCTGCAGAGATGAATCGAAGATCCCTTCACGGGTCACCTCTCAGAACCGTTGCACTCACAGGTGACGATTCGGTTCATTATCGCGAGGCATGCGTCAAAGCTCTTGAAGCGGGCGAATTGGACTACATCTTGACGGTCGATGTGTTCAACGAGGGTGTGGATATTCCGTCACTGAATCAAGTGATAATGCTGCGTAAGACCGAGTCCGCAATAGTCTTCGTCCAACAAATGGGGCGGGGACTCCGCTTATCCGAGGGCAAAGACTACGTGGTGGTGGTCGACTTCATAGGAAATTATGAGAACAACTTCTTGATTCCTATCGCACTGTTCGGCAGCGGGAGCTTGAATAAGGAAGAAATCATTGAGCGGGTCCAGGAGGCACCGGATCCGGACAGTGTGCCGGGACCGTCATCCGTCAGCTTCGATAAGCCATCAAGGGAGGCGGTGACTCGCTCGATTAGGAAGACCGCTCTGGACAGCCTCCCCAGGCTCAAGGCGGCCCTCACGGCCATGCAACGTCGCGTCGGAGGTACGCCACGTCTGTGGGACTTCTATCGCTTCCAATCCGTAGATGCAGTGCTGCTGGCTACGAAACTCGATCATTACCCTGCTCTCTGCGAAAAGCTATTGAAGACAGAGCATGGTCTAACAAGCATTGAGTCACGTTCACTTGCGCTTCTGTCACATGAGGTGATGAATGCGAAGCGATTGCAGGAGTTTGTCCTGCTTGATGAACTACTGTCTGCCCCGTCACTCGACCTTGACCTGATTCGGGAATTGTTTGCGGCGCATGGACTACCGAATGATGAATCATCCATCGATGGCTCTATTGCAACACTGACCATGAGGGGTTTCCCATCGGCGGCAAAGAAGCGTTACGAAAGTGGCATTGCGGTTTTCTCTGAGAGTCGGCTGTCGCTTACAACTTCTTTCAGGCAGAGCTATGAAGGAAGTCAATTCTTCCGGCAAGCAGTGGATGACGCCCGGACAACTGGATGGCATCTGACATCTGACCGATTTGATAAGACCAGAATTTTCACGCCAGGGGCGCAATACACGCGTAAGGATGTAGCGCACCTCGTCGGATGGGATAGGGCAAGTGCTTCAACAATCTACGGTATGCGCACCGATTATACCATTGGGATTGCTACCATCTTTGTCACTCTCCATAAGCCAGAAGATATAGCGCTTAGCACCGCGTATGGGGATCAGCTCCTAGACCCTTCCATGCTTCTCTGGTTTTCGAAGAGTCGCAGAACTTTGACAAGTGCCGACGTTGCACCGATCGTTAACGGGGAGGTTGTGGTGCATGTATTCGTCAAGAAGGATAACGCGGATGGCGCTGCTCATTATTACTTGGGCCAAGGGTCTGCAAAGAATGCGATACAAAAGACAATGATGAATGAACAGATGAAGGAGCTACCCGTCGTCCAAATGCAACTGAAGCTGGATACACCAATGAGCCAAGGGCTATTCGACTATTTCGTCTCACCGGAGCCAGTCACCTGACATCTTTCCCCGGACCTGGGAGTTGTCCTGCTAGTGGCCTTGACCTGATCATGCGCAGTCAGGATCCGGAATCGTTGAAGGGTCCGCGATTTTGCGATTTATCCACAGGCGCGCCGGCCCGATTCATCTCTCAATGAAGGCGGCAAGGTCTCTTCGATAGAGAGTCACATTCGCCTCCTCGGCTTCGTCAAAGAACCTAACGAAGCGCCAATCGACTTTGGCAACCGTGGTTCCGCTCAGGGACTCGAACGAATAAAATTCCAGGGGTTCCCACTCCCCGTCAATTCGCTCCAAAGTGTTCCCGCCCGGACTAGACCAGTCAACTACCGCAGTTACAGCCTCGTCTCTTCCCTCGAAGTGCACAGTTAATTCGTGGAACACCGAAGGAAACGGAAATCGCTTGTGAGTGTTCGAGTGGGGCCAGACCCACCCTGACTGAATTAGGCTAATGCTCGGATACTTGAGGGCGGACCAGAGCGTTGGCGATCCGACCACATTTTCATCCAGATCGCACCTGCGAACAAAGTCTCTTAACGGTTCATCGCCAAATCCAGTAACCGACAGGATTTCCCCGGTTGAAGAATCCACGTAGACGTCAAGACCTGGCTCACACAGTCCCGAAACTCGCTGCAGGGACCACCAATGCGAAGGCTCTGCATATTGGCGATGCAATTTCGTTAAGTTGAATTGCCAACGCCAACGCTGCAACTTCTCGTCCCACTTGGTCAGGCTGAAAGAGACGACCCATGAACCTCCATGAGACATAACACCCCCTAAATCTGGTCTCTGTGCACCGTACCCTTAACCAGAAGGAAATGGTCCCCGAAGCTTTATTCGCAATCGCAGTGGCACATGCAGTGGCACTCCATCTCCGCCTCCCGTTCGGTTCTTAGCCCTTGCTCCAGGAACGCGCTGAACCAGATGGTGGCGTAGACAAGGCCGACAACGAGGAAGGCAGTTGTGCCGATCGCAAGCACCATGAGAGTCACGAAAGTCGCCGTCACGGACGCCCAGGCCCAGTGCATACCGTTCTTGGCTAGCCAGTATCCGAAGTGCACAGGCCAGGAGACAACAAGCACGATCCAGGCCATGATGACGAGGAACTCGAAAGTGCCGTAGCCCTCTGGAAGTTCCGCGCGCCGGGCGCGGGATCTTTGCACGGACTTGCCTGCTGTGTAGGCGAGGAATAGGCCGATCATGAGCGATCCTTCGGTCGGTACACGACCCTGCCATTGAAGGACACGATGCCCCCACCGCCCTCCGCGATTTCGAAGATCGGGCGCAAGTATTCGAGCGACTCGGTGAGGAACTCATCGGCGAGTAACTGCGAGGTTATGGGGAGATCGTGGTCTGCTTCAGTAGTTCGCCACTCCTTGACCATCTCGATTATCCAGCACCACACTTCGTGGGCCATTCGGTATTGCGACTCCTCGCCGAGCTCGTTGGTTGGGATGGGGAGGTAGTCTTGGTGGACCTCTCGCCATTCCGATACCAGCCACGGCGATGCGTCATAGATCGTGGCGGCGACTAGGTCGGGTTCGAAGAGATCGTCGTGGCCGACCTCTGCGAGCTGTCGCTTGGCGTAGTCGAAACGTTGCCCCAAGGGGAAGTCGCCCCCACACTGCTCGACGGGATCGATTTCCTCACCATCGAGGAAGAAGGTGAGCCGCGGGGCATTTTCGTAGGGCGAAAAATGGACTCGACCAAAATCCGGACTCAGAACTGCATGCTCGACTAACCAGTCACTGTCCTCGACACCGGTGAATCGGTCTCCGGGCATGAATCGGATGGATCCCTCCTCTCCGGTTAGCGTCTGCACGGGGTCGTCTACCTCTCCCCACACACCATCGATCTTCTTATAACGGCCAAGCGTCAGTCTGGCCGCTCGCTGGAATGCCAGAGACAACTCCGAGTAGTCCATCTGGTCATCGAGCCAGCTCTCAAAGTCGGTCTTTCCTTCATCACCAGGCAACTCGGGATCGGCCCACGGGATGAGCGCCTTTTCTTCGTAGTCACTCATCTTCTTCACTCCATGTCTCGAGATCGTGCGGCGAGTAGTGGGTGCCGTCCAGGACAGGTTCGCGGTCATCGATGGATCGGCAGATCACGTCCCCGGAATTGACGCGGACTACTTCACAGATTCGACCGTTGTGACGCGGGCCGAGCGTGTCGGAGAAGGCATCTCGTCGCACGCGTACGCGCTGACCCGGTTTGATTTGTCCGGGCTGGGCCGGGCTCCAGCGGTGCTCATTCTCAGGATCGGCCGGTGCGATCCACGGATCCGGTGGCGACTGGACCCGAGAGGTATTCGATTCCATCTGGTCGTTGTCGTCCGGCGCGAACAGGTGCGCGTGCTGGTCGAAGTGGTCGCGGGAGCGGTGATCGCTGTATTCGTCGAGCGGTTCCATTCCTCGCTCATCGGGATCATCGAGATAGCCGATCTCGTCCAACGCGATCACGCAATACGGATCGTCGGCGGGGACGGGTGTTGCCGCGGCGAT
>Ga0209953_1000380_pt1 | contig 16066 bp, 7 predicted proteins | sample SalPonred_H2O_MG_FD_185713 | JGI IMG/M metagenome (GOLD analysis project Ga0209953, IMG submission 185713) | Salt pond water microbial communities from South San Francisco under conditions of wetland restoration - Salt Pond MetaG... | ecosystem: Environmental > Aquatic > Non-marine Saline and... | reverse complement strand
CATTCGCACCGGGGATGACTGCGCTGGTCGCAAGACCATTGTCTTCCCACGAAGTTCCACCGTCGGTGGAGTATTCGTAGCCAGTTACCTCGCTGCCACCATCGTTGGCGGGAGCAGCCCACGTGAACGTGGCTTCACCGTCAGAGGCGACACCGGTGAGGTTCTGCGGTGCAGAAGCCCCAGCGATCGGCGTGGCAGCAGCCGAAGCCGCAGCCCCAGCGCCAGCGCCGTTCACTGCACGGACCTGGAAGGAGATCTCGGTGCCATTCGCACCGGGGATGACTGCGCTGGTCGCAAGACCATTGTCTTCCCACGAAGTTCCACCGTCGGTGGAGTATTCGTAGCCAGTTACCTCGCTGCCACCATCGTTGGCGGGAGCAGCCCACGTGAACGTGGCCTCACCGTCGCCGGCGGTCGCAACAAGGTTCTGCGGTGCATCTGGAGCGACAGCGGCTTGTTCCTGAACAGTGAACGTCACGCGTGCAATGTCGCCCCATCCGGCACTGTTGATTGCTCGCACCGAAACGCGAACCTCGCTACCAGGTTCCGCACCGGTGATCGTGAGGGTGTTTTCACCTTCGGGCGCGCTGGTCCACTCCTCATCCCAGGTGCCGTTGACAAGTGTGGTGTAGCGGTAGTAGGGGGCTTCCCCGCCATCATCGGACACCGAGAACGTCGCCTTCACGTCACCGTTCGGCAGCTGCTCAAAATCCACGTCTGGGACAGACGGGATAGCGACCGGCGTCACGGCAGATGTTGCGATAGCACCCTTGCCGACTCCGTTGATCGCACGGACCTGGAAGGAGATCTCGGTGCCATTCGCACCGGGGATGACTGCGCTGGTCGCAAGACCATTGTCTTCCCACGAAGTTCCACCGTCGGTGGAGTATTCGTAGCCAGTTATCTCGCTGCCACCATCGTTGGCGGGTGCTTCCCACGTGAAGGTCGCTTCACCGTCGCCGGCGGTCGCAACAAGGTTCTGCGGTGCATCTGGAGCGATGACACCTGAACCCGGCACGACTGAGAAGGACTGCCATGGGCTCCGTCCTGCAAAAAATAGTGAGTAATCTGGAACGTAGAAGCTCTGAGGGGAGTTCCAGGCCGCGAAATTAATTTGTAAAAGCTCACCTGGGGTGCGATTCGGCAGAACTAATTCGGTTTGGCCCCAGTCCAGATACTCGTATACCCCCCATTCTCCGTTTTCAGCGACGTCGTACGCGTATCTGGTGATGGGCCGTCCGCCGTCATCATCGACGGACAATTTGAGACGTACATCGATGCCACCAGAGTCATTTTGTTCCTCTGTGTATTCCACGTTCACCGGGGAAGGCTTCTTCCAGGCGGTGTGGGACAGGGTACTTGTCGGTCCCGCACCGATACCGTTGATGGCGCGGACCAAGATGGTGGTTGTTTCTCCAGCAACTGCTGGGAACGAGACGGATCGTTCGTCCAGGGCCAGCGGTGTGTAAGTGCTGCCACCGTCGGTGGAATATTCGTAGCCTGTCACAGCGGAACCGTTCACTTCAAATGGTTCATCCCATGTGAAAGTGATGTCTGCGCCGTCATCGGCACTTGTGGGCTGGCTGCTTTCTAGGTTCTCCACTGCGTCTGGAACCGTGGGGACAGAGTCACTGCTGGCGATCGGACCTGAACCTTGTGCGTTGGTGGCGCGGACGAGCAGGGCTGCGCCTGTCACCTCGGTGGGTTCAAAAGTGGTGGAGGTGTTGTCCCCAACAGAGATCCAGCTTTCCCCACCGTCGGAGGAAACGTCGTATCCAGTGGTTGTTGAGTCTGGGTAGGCGGGGCCTTGGGACCAAGTGAAGTTGACGAGCCCGTTCGATTCAGTGACCGAGAGATCTATCGGCTTACGGGGAATGTCAATTTGATGCCGAGCATTCGCCGCATCAGTGTTCCAACGCTCCGCCCAATCCGCTGGGAATTGCCTTTCTGCGGTGTATTCGCGGTCGTAGGCGTTCTGATTTTCGGACCAGCGTGGCCATGTCCAGAATACGGCTGTGCCTACGACTCTATCTCCGTGCTTGGCGCCATACTCCTTCGTCAGGGACTGGACTCTCACAGAGCCGATGCATGGGTCGTTGGGATCATCAGACCACTCCGGAAGCCTGTCTAAGAAATCCCAACCCTCCCAGTCATAGGTTGTGTGAGGGTCGAGGGGGTTTTCGAACTGGAGGTTGCCGCGCATGTGGGTCATACATTTGGGGTATGGGGAGTCAAATCTCATCAATACCTCCCCATTTTCCACATAAATAGTGGGGACGGGCGGTTCCAGGTTCGGGTCCGGGTCGGGGTTTGGGGTGAAGGCGTTCGCTACGGCTGGTAGGCCGGCTGTGATAACGGCGGTCGTCACGGCCACAGCGAGGGCTCGTTTGATCACGGAGCGAAACTGTCCGGATGCTTTTGTGGCCGTCGGAAGTGCTTGTTGCATTTCTGTCCCCTTGTTTGCCATGTGACTGGTGCCCCATGTAAGTGCCAGTTCAAGGTGTCATAACTAGGCCAACCGGCGTGGACGGCCAATGTGTTGTGATGCCTCACAGGGGGGTATCGCTGTGGTGGCTCGTTTCGGCAACAACGAGCGGGGGGGGGCCACTGTTGGACGGATCGCCATCAGGGGCAGGGGGGCAAAACAGATGAAAGGGCAGGGACCCGGGGGTGGGTCCCTGCCCTTTGTGACAGGTGCGGCATGTAGGGGGGTGCGGCACCTGCCTGGTTCAGGCTCACTGTAGGTGGAGGAGAGCCTGACGTTTGTGTTTTAGTGACATTTATTCGCTACTGGTCGGCGGCTACCCCGTTCACGCTCGGGGCGGGCACGATCACGTCCCCACCGATGGTGTGCACGGTGATGGTGGGGGTGAACCGGCCGGTGTCGTCACCGTCCAGTTCGGTGTAGGTGCCCGTCTGGCCCGTGCTGGAGGTACTAGTCCACGCGATCACACCGTTCGGGAGCGAAGTGAATGTCGGCGCGAAGGTCTTGGAGATCGCAGGAGCGTTCCGCGTGACATATGTTCCCTTCCCGGACTCGTAGACGTAGGGGACGCTGTCGTTGAAGTCACTTGCCGGTAGTGGCGACACGGCGACGTACTTCCCACCGTTGATCGTCCAGGTCTTATCGGTGAACGCGGCGTCGACTCGCGCGGGCCGGCTGGCCTGCGGGTTCGGGTCGTTAGCGACATACACCGACCCGTTATCGGAGTAACCCGCCGGCGGGTCATTTTTGACCGTGACGGTGACCGTGTGCCAACCCACAACAGGCTGCTGGCAGTAGGGGTCCCCGTTAGACCAGTTGCCGGACTTGCCGGATCCAGTGCAGTGTCCCCAGGAGTAGGTCCAGTCGTAGTGGCCATATTCCTGCCGAGATTCGGTGCGGTAGGTGTACGGCGTGGTGGCGTATTCCAGTGCCGCCGTGTCGTAGGACAGCGGCTTCGTGCCGACACACTCGCCGTTTTCCATCGTTCCCGGGGCGCCGGGGGTTTCCCCGCACACCTCGATAACAGAGGCTTCCCGCATCGTGAGCACGCTGGACAGTTCTGCTGCGCTCGGCGCGGCGGGTGTGTGGGCAGTGGGGCTGGTGCTTACCCGCTCGTCGTTGATTCCGGCGGGCACCACGGTGAAGGTGTACCCGCCTGCTGCAACGGGTAGGCCCTGCCAGGTGATGGCGATGGTGCCGTCTCTGTTGTCAGTGAGGGCTCCGGGGATTCCGTTGGCGTGGGCGGAGTACCGCAACGCGGCGCGGGTGTCGTTCGGATTCTTCGCGAAGGTGATCTGCGTATCACCGCCGGGGGTGACCGTCAACGACGCGGCGTCAAACACGAGTTGCTCATTGAGGAGTTCTTGCGTGGGTAGTGCGTACTGCTCGGCGGCCAGAGCGTTGGCGCGGGCTTGCTGCGCGGCGGCTTCGGCTCGGGCGAGCTGGTCATTGACCCGGGCGTCGGGTCCGAAGGCGGCTTCCCGGTCGGTGATGGAGTCAGCGATCGCGTCGCGGGCATCTTCTGCGGCGGTGGCCTGGTTGCGGGCTTCCAAAAGGAACACATATGCCTCTTCCGCAGTGGCGGTGCCGGCGGCTCGCTGCAACTGATCCGCGGACTGCTCGTTCGCGGTTTGTGCGAGTTCGCGTTGGCGAGTTTCCTCCACGTAAATGTTCGCCAAGTCGGCGTACGCCTGCGTGACGTTTGCACGTTCGGTCGCGGCGGTGAGGTCCTCAGTGTTGCCATCATCGACGATAGCAACGGCTTCCCACGCACGACCAGCCAAAGTGTCCGCGGATGCCGCGTGGATTGCGGCGTCAGTGCTGCTATCCATTTGGTCGGCGAGGTCGTGTTGGGTTTTCGCTTCCCCGACGGTCATGTCGGTGATGTGGCGCATCGCGTCGTCGCTGTTCGCGCGGGCGAGTTCCGCGGACACCGCGGCTTCGCTGGCGGCCTGATCGGCGGCTGGGCGCTCATCGGAGGTGTCGGTGACAAGTGCGGCTTGCTGTGCGGATTCGGTGGCATCTGTTTCCGCGGCGCCGGCGTACGTGTTGCTGGCTTGCGCGTGTCCCATCGCGGTAGCGGAATCCGCGGACGTGCGGGCCCGGATCAACGACAAGGCGCTGTCTTGCAGGTTCTGCTGCCCACTGGCGGCTTCTTGTTGAGCTTGGTAGCGGTACGCAACATCTGCGGCGGCAACAGCAGCCGCATCCGCGTACGCCTCCGCGCGGTCGGCGTAGGACGCTGCCGCGGAGTCATACGGGTCGGCTTGCTCCTGATCGGACACCTCCCGAGCCTCTTGAGCATTGTGGGTGGCTTGAGTGGAGGCGGCGGCTGCTTCATCGGGCATCGTGGCGATGACTTCGGCTTGCCGGTACTGCTCAGCGACGCGCGCCATCGCCGCGGCCGCTTCGGCCTGATCAGCCGCATGGTCCGCTTCGATCACTGCCTGCTGGGCTTGCTCGATCCGATCCGGGCTGGCGTCACTGATACCGGATGCTTCACGAGCCGCCTGCGTCGCGGCGTACCGCGCCCGAGTGGCAGCATCCGTGGCGTCCTCGTCGGCGGTTTCCGAGGTCCGAGCTGCTGCCGCTTCGGCGTGCTGCGCGGCCAACGCCATCGCGCGGATCGCCTCATTACGCCAATGATCAACCGCGAACCACGTGCCATCGTTCGCCGAGAACTCCGCACGATCGGCGGCGCTGTTCGCCCGATCCACCGCCGCTTCGGCGTCCAACCGGTTCTCGTTCGGGCCAGGGATTTGGTCTTTCCAATCGTTAGCCAATGATGCGAACTCATCTGCCCGTGTCGCCGATTGACGTGCTTTCGCTGCTTCACGGGACGCTTCCTCGGGACTGGACGCCTCCCTCGCGCGGCCCGCAGCACGGCTGGCATCAATGGCGGCGTACTCGGCACTATTAGCCGCCGCGTTCGCGTTATCCAAAGCCACATCGTTGGGGTCATCGACGTCCGCTAAACCTAGGCCGGAATCTTCCAGCTCACTGTCGGCGACAGCTGGTAGCGCCGCGAGTCGGATGTTCCCATTCCGTCCGCGCTTCTTCCATGCCTTTTCCACAGTTTCTTGGGAGAACAACGTCATCGACGTGGAACCCAGCGGGTTCATCGCCGCGATATCGATGCGGAACATGCCTTCGGTGGGCAGATCAACCATCATCGTGGGGTCCTCGGAGGCGCCACCGGCGGCGAGGAAACCGTTACGTAACGTGGAATCCCCGTAGGACGTGATTTTCCACCGGTACATGGTGTTTTGTGTGCCACCACGAGCCCAGTCAGCGATGTGATCAACAGACAAGCGGGCCTCAGTTTGTTTCGTCGTGAATGTCGCCTTCGCGGCCCGTACGTCGGCTACCTTTTGCATAGGGGTGACCCGTAGGTAGGCTTTCTTGCCGTATTTGACTTTGTATGTGCGGCCAGCTTCTAGGTCGCGGACGAAATTCACGCCCTTTTTGAGCCGAACCTTGAACTTGTGGAACTGGCGCTGGCCTTCCCGGCCAGTCTTGACCAACTGGAAGGTGACTGTGCGGGGTTTAGCGCTATACACGCGCACGCTGCGGTCACTTTCACTTACCACCGTGAGTCGTCCGTCGCGAGTGGCGGCGGACACCTGGAACGGCCGGGTCACATTCACCACACGATCAGATGATTGTGGGGATGCTTCCACGGCTTGACTGACTGGTGGGGCGCTGTTAGTTGACGCGGCGGCTGGAGCAGGACCCACAATTGCCGCCAACATGATCGCCGAACCGCCGATAGCGGTCATCTGCTGGGCAAGACGTGAGTGCTTCACAACGTTGCTTCCTTCTTCTGTGGATAGGACGCGCTTGCGTGCAACTCGACGTATCGGTGTCGGTAGAGAAATTCGCCAAACAGACAAAAACCGCAAAACGTTGCCGGCAACCGGCGCACTCGCGTGCCGTCCAGATGTGCTGGTGGGGCGTTAACGGGTCGCGCGCACCCACGGGTTGATGCGGATTTCCACGGACCGTTCATGTGATTGTGGGGCAAGGCGGGCATAGGTCCGGCCCGAGAGCCAGTAGCGGGCTTGACTGCTGAGGTACTCGAAGAACTTTTTACCTTCCGCTACCGGTCGGGTGGCGGCGTAGGTCAGCAAAATGGGCGGGGTGAACCAGGCCATGAAGCCGTACGGGTTGCCCGGGGATATCCCAACAGCGTTGACGAAAATTAGCCAGGGGGCGCAGGTCGCCACGAAAACAACGACTTGTTTCACCGAGACTGCATACGGCAGCGTGATGTCGTAGAACTTATAGAGACGCTTTTCCACCGACCATAAAGACGTGTAGGTGCGCAGTTGCACTGTTCTCCTTACCGACGGGACATGTCATGTAGCGGGAAGGACTCCAGTGAGGTGCACCCGATGGGCGCACTTCACCTGGTTTGGGACGGCGCGGGGCTAGCCCGTGATCCAACTAGACAGGTACTGCGCGATGGCGGGAATGATGTCGGTGGCGTAGAACAGCACCGCCACTGCGATCGCGATCGCCAGGAACTGGAAAAGTTGAGTGGTTTGGCGTTTGAAGATGAACGTCAAAGACACCGCAGCGACGATCAGCAGGAAGATCGGGCCGACGAATGTCCGGACGGAGTCGAGGAGGTTCTCGGTGGTCGTTTCGTCGACGAGACCGTCCCCAGGCATGATCACGCCAGAGGTGACGATCATCAGGTTCATCGATGTGGACATGGCGTCGTTGTTACCTTCCCGTTAGGTGAGGGGAGTGCTTCTCCTACCTCACTGGGGTGTGTAACAACTCGTGCTGTCCTGCGGGATCGTCCAACTCCGGCTGGACGGTCAACCGGCGAATGAGCCACCGATCAGGTTGGAGATGAGCCAGTTGCCGTTGGTGTCCTCTGTGACGATGAGTTGGTAGGACTGGGCGTAGCGGGAACCGTCGGGCTGATTCCACAAGACAGACACCTCAGCGAACCGCGGGGTACCAGGTTGAGCTGCTTCTACCCGGACACCGCGCACCTCGGGTGTTCCTGCGATGCCTTGCATTCCGGCTGTCACCGACGCGGCCGCGGCCGGCGAGATGAATCGGGTGAGGAGTTCTTCGTCGGACACCGCCCACGCTTGGAAGAACTGTTGGAGGTCGGGGCGTAGTTCGCGGGCCGCCTCCGCGTCATCGGAGAACGTCAACCCAGGTGAACCGTCCGGGGGGCTGGGGGCGGGCACAAACGCAGGGGTGCCCGCTACACGGGTGGCGCCATCTGGTGAAGCAAAGATCGGTATTTGCAAATGCACCCATTGGGGCTGGTTTGGAGCCGAGGGCTCCTCTCCATTTTCGGTTTCTTGGGTTGATGTGGGGGTTTGGAGGTACGTGGCGGTAGTGACGAAACCACGGTTGGGATCCTGGGGGATCAAACTGGGGGAAGCAAGGGGGAAAGGGCCAGCGATGATGCGGTACCGGGTGAGTGGCTGTCGGGCGATTGTTTCCGCCGTTTTGGGGTAGGCGAGCGTTCGTAGCTGCTGCTCCGTTGCACGGGAGTCATCGACGATAGGTGTGAAGTACATCTGCGTGAACGCCACCGCTGTGGACATAGCTGCCTGCGCGGGGAAATCAGACAAGCCGTACTCGGCAGCGGCTTCCGCGAATTGAGCGTCGGACACCCCTGGAGGGGTGAGTAGCCCTCGAACGCCAACAATCGCGACGATCGCGAGCACCACCCACACTGACGCGCGCGCCGCGAACACCACCCAGCGACGATTGTTATTGCCCTGGGGGGGTGCAGAGGCACCTAGGGATCGAGTTTTCCCTTTCGGGGTTATCGCCCATCGTCGAGTTTTTGTGGGAGTTGTGGGGGCGGAGACGGAGGTGTCTAGGAGCGGCGGAGCGACAGGGCCTTGGGGGTCTCCCGTTTGTGTAGCGGTTCCTTCGGTGATCTTGGTTGCCTCAATGGGCGCCCCTGCAGGGGGGGGAGGGGGCGTCATCGCCGAAGTTGATTCCAGTTCTCGTGGAGCGCTACTAGTGGGAACTCCACCAGGGGGCAGAGGTGTCGCCGGTGGCGTGGGCGACGTTTGTGAGGGGGCGGCTGCCGCCAAGGCAACCTCCCAGTCGTCTTCCTCGTGCGGAGGATGCCTGACCACTTGTTCGTGGGATGAGTACGCATCAGACCAGTCGTCACCGACGGGCTGATCAGATCCGCCGTAGGGGGTGTTTTTACTCACCTTGTGTTGGCGCAGAAAGCCCGGTCCTGTCGGCCCGCGATGAAAGCGCCATCCCCCTTCCAGAGGTATCCGTAACCGTCCCCGCGTTGGAGAGCGGTGCAGTGCTTATGCCTGGCGTCCACGGCGGTGCTAGGCATGACCGTGATGTGTCCCGTTTCCGCTCTTGGGGTCGGGTAACTGACTGACGGTGTTTTTGCGTTCCACGAAACACCCTCCTACCCCACCGCAAGATGGAGACAACTTGGGACGGTTAACGTGCCTCCCAGGGGGGATCGCTCGGATCGTCCAATGCGAAATTGTTGGGATGTTCCACAGGTGGGGGGAGTGTTTCGCGGACGTCCCAGCCGCCCTTGACGGGCACAGTGCGACCTTTAGGGGCCTGGGGCTCCACCTCCGCCGCATCATCGGCAGTTACATCCGGTGATACCTCTGACGTCTCCGACGCATAAGCCTTCATTTGCGAACCGTTAGCCACCTCGGGGGCACTGTTCTGCGTTTCGGTGCCATGAGAGGTGTTGCCGTCCTGCTGTAGGTATTGCTTCAACTGAACAGCACCCACGGAGGTGTTGTCGGCTTCGATGACTTCCTGGCGTGCACGTTCAACTGCTTCCCATATCGCATCGCTGGGTGGGGGCATGTCGCGTTCGCCAACTTCCGGCGCTTCAGTCGACAAGGGTTGATGCAGTAACGGATCGCCCTCCGGCTCGCTCACCTCATCAAAGAGCACTAACTCGGGTTCACCATCTAAACGTCCCGAATGAGGATCGGTGAACCCGATACGTGTGGGGTCCCCTCTACTGAGCCCTGCAGAGCCCTGCGTCCATTGCTCCGACGCAGACAACCCTCCTTCACCACGATCAGTAGATCCACCCCGTAACCGTCCCCCGATCCCAGGAACCCGAGCGGCGCCCGCCCGCGCGAGTGAACCCCAAAGCTTCCCCGCAGCCCCACCGAGGCGGCCAAGGATCCCACTTCCAGACCCGCTCGACGATCGACGTTGTCCCTTTTCGTTCCGAGTTTTGTTCTCTTGCTTCTTACGGCGCTGCCTCTTGCGCTCCTGACGCTGGGCTCTTTCCTCACTCTTATGGGCGTACCGGTTCCCCGCAGCGAAATCGCGGCGCTGATGCTCCAACGCCTTAATTCGCTTCTCCCGGCGAATCAGCCACCGGCCAAGCAGTCCCACTTGCCCTCGCCGTGATTCACCCGCATGCACGTCAACGCCCGCTGCCTCCGCGCGAGCGCGCGCAACCGCATCACCATCATCACCATGTTCTGCCACCGCCAACGCCAACACGGCAGGAATCTGATCCGGTTCCAAGAAGTACGCCTGGAACTCCTCAAACGCGTTGCCCTGCCGGCACACCGCCCGCCCCTTCACAGGAGGTATCCGCGTCGCGGCATCGGAATCCAACGTCATCTGCGACGGGATCGTGTCCATGCGCCCCTGCGCGACACGGCACTCCAAGTTCGCTTTCGTTTCTCCCGGAAGCACAACCGCATCGGGCCGCTGAGTGCACAACACCATGTGGATCCCAGCCGCACGCCCCAACCGCGCAATGTTTCCAATCAGCGTGTTACAGCGATCCTTCATTCCGTCCATCTCCTTGCCTTCCTCCGATTTGATTTTCGAAGGTGCAAGAAGAGCAAAAACTTCGTCCACCATAAGGAGCAACGCAGGAGGCGGTTCCTTCAAATTCAAGAAGAAATTAACACCCTCCTGTTCCATCGTCTTGTAACGGAAATCCATCTCATCCGATAGCCGTTCAACCATGTCCAACATGTCCGCCAGTTCAGTTTCCACACGGATGACATTCGGATACTCCTTATACGGAGACAACTCCACACGCTTCGGATCAGCCAACAAGATCCGCCACATCGGCGACTGAAAAGCATGCATCAAGATCGTGCGCTGAGTTACCGAGTTATGCGTCGGCACCATCGCATCACCAGCCAAGAACAACCGCGACGGCGAATCCACCGCAATACAACGACCCGGCTTCGACTCAACCTTCACCACATCCGTGATGTACCGCACCTCGTTCCGCTCCGCGCTGAAAACAACGTTCCGCTCCCGATGCGCAGCGGTCTTCCGCGCCAACCAAAACGGCGACTCCACGCACGTCCACGACACCGTGAACGCCTCAACCCCCGCGCCCGTCTGCGCCCGCTTCACGCTCGACGTCAACGACGCCCGATAACCCAACGACCGCGCCAACTCCAGCACCCCGTCAGCTAGCCGCCGATTCGTGTTAGAAAGCTGCACCGTCCCCTGCGGGCTCACCGTTCCATCGGTATCCAGCAGCCCAGCCAACAACGCACGACGCTGCTCAATAGACGCCCGCAGATACGCCACAGGAATGTGCTTACGCGACTTCGGATCCGAATGCCGCTGAAGGAGACCCTCTGAGCGGAGCAGTGTTCTGAGTTGTTCTGATTTCCAGATTCGAAAATCTGGATGCGGGGTTGCTTCGGGAGCCATTCGGGGAATTAGGTCTGTGATTCCCTCTGACTCGCAGTTTCTGGCTACTTCGTGGTCGATACCGCAGATTTCGGGTTGCCGACTACTGCCATCTCCTAGCCATGCCCCAAGGGTGTACGGGGGTACCGGGAGGGATGCGTGCGGCATTTGAATCGGGTGCGAGACAGGGATGGAATGGTTCGCGTGGCCAGACGGTGTGCGAAGGGTTTGCAGAATTTCTAGAGTCGTCTTGACACTGCCTCGAGCCCGCTTGTGTTGCTGATCGTGGGCGGGGGTGGCGTTTCGATCCAGAAGCCGTTGAGCGAGTTCAGTCGCAAGATAGGTTCGCGCAACGATGCCCTTACGCCGCACGGTCTTGGCGGGAACATCCAGAACCACTGAAGACTTGCGTGTGACAACTGGCATACCGAATCGTTGCACCCACCCTGCAACGGCCACCGGTCCATCCATGCCGAGAACATCGGCTATTTCACTGAACGACACTTCCTCACCAGGGTTGGCGTTGCGCGCTAACTCCGCACACTTGTCCCGCAGGTGCCACCAATGGGGCCGCTCGCTCGCACGATCCCGCAAACTGCACCATGCGGTTTCCGCATCCCAATACGTCACCGCATTCGCAGCCGCCCCCTCGCGGCGAAGTCGAGGAACCTTCTTCAGCGCAAGCGCTGCACGTTTCGGTGTCGTACCCAGAACTTCGGCAAGTTCGCGGGAGGAAAGCTCCTCGCCCGGCTTGACACGCGCAGCGCGCTCCACGAAAACCGGGAGGAACTCTGCCCACCACGCCAACACCGGTTCATAGGCCGCGAACGCAGCCCACACATCCGCAGCCGACACGAACCGCATCTTCTGCTGCTGCACGACCTGCTGCTCTGCGTAGTGAAAATCCACGACCAGCTGCGTCTCACCCGCGTGCCCCAGCTCATCGGCGATTTCACGAAACCACGGAGTGGTTTCACGTACCCCTGCGATCTGGGCAATCTCAGTCAACGTGCACTGGTCGTCGGGGCCCTTTCCGCTCGCCCACTTCCTAAGGGCTTCTGCATTACGTGGGCTGATGAGGGGACGGCGCTCACGAGCCTCGTTATGCGCCTTTTGGCGGAAACGCGATACACGCGCGGCTCGAGTTTCCGTGAACCACAGATGGTCAGCGTCGGCCTCGATCACGGTGCCATCTGAAAAGTGCACGGCGTACAGATCGAGGTTACTGATGTCGGAGATCCACGTGACCGTGCACGGTTTCCCATGTTCGTCAAACACGGTGTCACCGGGTCGTACGTCTTGGAATGTGGTCCATCCGGTGGGCGTCGGAATGGATGTAAGCGCTTCCAAGGCTTTTCCGCTACCCGTGGAGCCGGCTACGAGTACGTGTGGAAATTCTCCGGAACTCCATGTGATGACTTTCCCGCCGGCGCCGAGTCCGAGGGGGAATTCGTTCCAGGCGTGTGTGTCGGTTCCGGGGTAGGGGGCGCGTTCGGGGATGAAGGGGGTGGGTCGGGCGAGGACGCGGTTGTAGGCGGATTCCCATTCGTAGGTCCAGGTGTGGGTAGCGCTGACGGTTCCGTTGAAGTTGGCTTCGAATGCTGCGCGGTTTTTGGGGTCTTCGCTGCGGTAGCGGGGTGGGTAGTGGATGTAGGTGGGGCCGGGGGTGTTGTTGTCCCAGCTGGTGACTGCGACCCAGGCGTGGGGGGCGAGGGCGGCTTCGCGTGGGTAGCGGCATTCGGCGGCTGCTACTTCGAACATTTGCATGACTATTTGGTTGCGGGTGGCGAGGGTTTTTCTGTTGTGGAGTATGGCTGCGGTGAGTGCGGTGGCGCTGGTGGCTGCGATGGTGAGGGTGGCGGGGAGGGGGAGGTGTGTGGGGGTGATGGTGAGGGTGGCGAGGGTGCCGAGGGTGCCGAGGGTGAATAGGTGTTTCCAGGTGATTTCTTGGGCCCAGGTGGGGCGGGTGAGTAGGGGTGCGCTGGGTTCTTTGTAGGTGAGGTTGATGTGGTCGTTGATGATGGTGCCCAGGGTGCGGGTGGGTTGGCCTTGTAGTGCTTGTTCGCGTTGGTATCGGGGGTAGATGTAGAGGGTGAAGGTGGCGAGTAGGGCGAGGGTTATGAAGGGGACGGGGTAGGTGGTGATGAGGGTGATGATTGTGTCTAGTGGGGACGTTTCGGTGGCGTCGGTGGGTTCTTCTTTGGCGGACACAGAGTGATTTTCTGTGGCCTCCTAGTCAGGTGTGGACGGTTTTGGTGTGGTTTCCGTCCAGGGTTGGCATGGTGGGTGGGCACAGTGTGGGTGTGGTTTCCCTTTTTGGTGGTTCGCGTTCGCGGTTGCCGTTGTCGTTTTTGAACGGTGAGGTGTTGTTGTCTCGTTCGGAGGCGTGGACGTGGGTGCGGTTGCCGTTGAGTCCGTATGAGTTTTTGACGTCTGTTGCGCGTGAGTCTTTGGCGCAGCAGGTGACGTTGGCGTTGGCGAATATTTCCAACGGGACGAGTGATGCGGTGGATGTGCATTTGGTTGTTCGTGATGTGCCGCTGGATGTGGATGCGTGGTTGGGGCAGTTGGCGGGTTATGTGGATCAGCGTTCACCGAAGCCGGTGTGGCGGGAGTATGCGGGGGGAATGGCGGGGCATTTAGATTCGATGGGTTTCACAACGAAGGTTGTGTATTTAGGTATTCGGTTGGGGCGACGGTCTAGTTCTGGGGGTCAGGGGTTGGTGGGTTCTGTTGTGGGGCCCGTGAAGAAGCTGGTCAATGAGGTCGCCGCGTTGGGTGGGGGTCGAGATTATGTGGTTGATGCAGAGGAGATCGAGTTTTGGGGGGTTAAGGCTCGTGATGTGCGTCGTTCTTTGGGTGCGTCGCATTTGAAAGCGGTGCCTGCTAGCGCGGGGGAGGTTGCGTCGTTGGTGATGGCTCCGTGGTGGCCGGAGCCGCTTGTGATGCCCGAGCCAAGTGCTGTTCCATCGCAGCCGTGGGGTGCGGGCGAACTCACTCAGTTGGTTGAGGGGTCTGTTACTGAGCATCACCGGTGGCTTGAAGTGAAGCAGCAGGGCGCTGGTTCTGGTTTCAGTGCCTATCTAACGTTTTCACGTTTCCCTGATGTTTTGGAGTTCCCGGCGCAGGAACCATGGATTCATTTCGTGGCCGCGTTGCCGTTCAATGTGGGGTTTCATTCTCGGATGCAGATCGTTCCGGCATCGAAAGTGCGTAAGGATGTTGGTAAGAAGTTAGCTGATGCGAAGGATCAGGCGATGCATATCGCCGAGGCTGGATCTGCTGTTCCGTTGGCTGTTCGTGAGCAGTTAAATGTTGCGACGGAGCTGGAGTATTTGATTGATAAGGATCGACTTCCGTGGCTGTATGGACGTCATCGTCTGGTTGTTCATGGGTCCAGCGCGGAAGAGGTCACTGGTCGTGCGCAGACGATAATTGAGGCGTATCGAGATCTTGGGATTGATGTGGTCTGGCCGACGGGGGATCAGCTGCCTTTGGCGGTTGAGTCGTGTCCGGGTGGCGCAATTGCTGGTTCTGCGTATCAGCAGCGTCAAGAGCTCGCGGTCATCGCGGGAGGTATGGTTACAGCTTCAGCGCACGTAGGCGATCCGGCGGCGAACCGGGGTTCTGGTTTGTGGCAGGGACCATATATCGGGTACACCACATCGCGTGTGTGCACGCCAGTGTTCTTTTCCCCTCATTTAGCGATGGCATCGAACCGTCCGCCAGGTGTGGCAATTATTGGTTCACCCGGTGCGGGTAAGTCTTTTTTGGCGTTCACTCTTGCCTACCAGATGGCCGCCAGTGGTGTCTCGTGTATTTACTTGGACCCGAAAGCAGACGCCGTTCCAATGGGGGATTTGCAAGGTCTTGGGGAACCCCGGGTTTTCGATTTACGCAACGGCGCCGATGGCATGTTGGATCCCTTCCATATGGGCGAAACCGCAGCCGAATCTCGGCTCCTAGCGCTGGAGACCTTGCGTCTCCTTTTAGGGGGGCATGTCAGCGAGGAACGGGAGGAAGCGCTCCTCGCTGCGGTTGAGTTCGTGGGATCCCAGTCACATCCATCCTTAAATAAGGTCGTGGAATACCTCACCACAAATGCAGCATCAACAGGGGCCCGCAACCTTGGATCCGTCTTACGTGCCATCCAGGACTTACCCTTCGCTCGTTTGTGCTTTTCGCCTTTCCATACGGCACGGCTTAACCCCGAACATGGGTTGACGATTGTTACTTTGCTTGGTCTTGATCTCCCAACCGCGGAAACAGATCCCGCGGACTACTCCTACGAGAACCGGCTGGCAACATCAGTGATGTACCTGCTTGTGCGATACGCACGTAAACTCATGCTTTCGTTGGATAAGTCCGCCCCCAAAGCGATCCTGATCGACGAAGCGTGGGTGATTACGGCGACGCCGCAAGGCGCCCGGCTGCTACCGGAGATCGCTCGCATGGGTCGCTCCCACAACACAGCGATCGTCGCGATTAGTCAGAACGCCGGCGACCTCATGGAAGAAGCAGTCACAAACTCCATGAGCACTAAACTTGCGTTCCGCTCTGAAGTTGCAGCCGAGATCGATGATGTGCTCACACTGCTCGGGATTCCCCTTGACCAGGGGTACCAATCAGTTATCCGCAACCTCAACAATGGTGAATGTGTGATGCAAGACGCTCACGGGCGCACAGCACGAGTGCAAATAGATGCATGGGATCCTGCCCTCAAGGCAGCCTTTGACACTAATCCGCTAACCCGCGGCAACCAGAGTAACTAGTTCCAGGGTTAGTTTAGAAAACCAACCTTATGCACCCTCGGTGGAACCCTCACCCTCGGTGGAACCCTCACCCTCGGTGGAACCCTCACCCTCGGTGGAACCCTCACCCTCGGTGGAACCCTCACCCTCGGTGGAACCCTCACCCTCG
>Ga0209953_1000378_pt1 | contig 16178 bp, 18 predicted proteins | sample SalPonred_H2O_MG_FD_185713 | JGI IMG/M metagenome (GOLD analysis project Ga0209953, IMG submission 185713) | Salt pond water microbial communities from South San Francisco under conditions of wetland restoration - Salt Pond MetaG... | ecosystem: Environmental > Aquatic > Non-marine Saline and... | reverse complement strand
CTTTTTCAGTCAGCGCCTTGTTTAGACGCTCAACCAACGGTTTGTACGCGTCAGCGACTTCAGATTGTTTTTTCTTTTCTTCTTCGTCAGCCAGCGCTTCGAGATCGAGGCCACCTTTGGCCACAGATGACATTTGCTTGCCATCGAACTCACGCAGGTGTGAAAGCATCCACTCATCCACCCGATCCCAAAGCAACAACACTTCAATGCCTTTTTTGCGGAAGATCTCTAGATGTGGGCTGCTCTTGGCTGCGTTGTAGCTCTCGGCGGTGACATAGTAAATCTTGTCTTGGCCTTCTTTCATGCGGCTCACATAGTCAGCCAGAGATACGTCTTGGACATCGCTTTCATTGTGCGTTGAGGCAAATCGCAGCAACTTGGCGATGCGCTCCTGGTTGGCCGTGTCTTCACCGGTACCTTCTTTCAGTACCTGACCAAAGGTTGACCAGAATGTAGCGTAATCTTCCTTGCGGTTTTCTGCGAGGTCTTCCAAGAGGCTTAAGATCCGCTTGGCAGACCCTTCACGGATGGTGCGCACATCGCGGCTTTCTTGCAGGATTTCTCGTGACACGTTCAGTGGCAAATCGGCTGAATCGATAACGCCACGCACGAAACGTAGGTATGACGGCAACAGTTGCTCGGCGTCATCCATGATGAACACGCGTTTGACATAGAGCTTCACGCCACGCTTGGCATCACGATCCCAGAGGTCAAATGGCGCGCGCTTGGGGATAAAGAGTAGCTGGGTGTATTCGCTGCGACCTTCGACACGGTTGTGGGTCCAGGCCAATGGATCATCAAAGTCGTGACTGACGTGCTTGTAGAACTCTTTGTACTGGTCGTCGGTGATATCGGATTTGTTGCGTGTCCACAAGGCACTGGCCTGGTTCACGGCTTCCCATTCACCGGTGCGCTTCATTTCTGACGCTTTTTCGTCCCACTCTTCCTTGGGCATTTCAACCGGCAGGCTGATGTGATCTGAATAGCGACGCAGGATTTCTCTTAACTTCCAGTTACTTAAAAGCTCGTCTTCTTCGGCGCGCAGGTGCAACACGATGTCGGTGCCGCGCTCAGGCTTGTCGATGTTGGCAATAGAAAACTCGCCCTGGCCATCGGACACCCACTCGATACCTTCATTGGCTGGCAGACCACCGCGGCGGCTGCGCACCGTGACTTTGTCGGCGACGATAAAGGAGGAATAAAAACCAACGCCGAACTGACCAATCAGTTGGGCGTCTTTTTGATTGTCACCGGTTAGTTTAGAGAAGAACTCACGGGTACCGGATCGTGCAATGGTTCCGAGGTTAGATACCGCATCTTCGCGCGACATGCCGATACCGTTATCGGACACAGTGATCGTACGCGCTTCTTTGTCGTAATCAACGCGCACGCGCAGATCGGGCTCAGACTCAAACAGTTCTGGCTTGTCTAGGGCTTCGAATCTGAGCTTGTCGCAGGCGTCTGATGCGTTAGAGATCAACTCGCGTAGAAAGATTTCTTTGTTGCTGTAGAGCGAATGGATCATGAGATGCAGCAGCTGCTTTACCTCTGCCTGAAATCCCATGGTCTCGGAAGCTTGGGGCTTGGTCGCCTCAGTCATGATGTCACCTGTTCCTATGTCTTTGAAATCAAAATATTTCCGGGTTGGCCAGAGCAATCAACTTGCAACCGACTTGCAAAGACTGCCCTCGCGCATCGCCCACGATGGACAGTACATTGGGGCAATCGCCCCAATTTCAAGACCCGCACCGGAAAACAGGCCCTTTGCCAGAGCCTCCAAGAACACCATCCAACCGCACCCTACACGTTGCGATCAAATTACACGTATAATCCCAACCTTCATGAGATGAGCCTCATCGAAAGTGCCCGGGTGGTGAAATTGGTAGACGCAGGGGACTCAAAATCCCCCGCCGCAAGGCGTGCCGGTTCGATTCCGGCCCCGGGCACCACGGTTTATAAGCGGCCCTACCGGATAACATGATTCCAGATACAGGGTCCTCTCAAGCTCTCGAATTAATGGCTAAAATAGCCATTAACAAACAGGAGCGTTCTTATGCGAGTCTCTGCCACTGAAGCAAAAAACCGATTCGGTAGCCTTTCTACCATCGCCAAGCGAGAGCCCGTTTTTGTAGAAAAAGCAGGCCACCTCGATACCGTCATCATGTCAGCCGAGCAGTACCTAGCACTACAAGCCAGCAACGACAAGGCCAATCGCGCTGCGCGCAAAAGGCAATTCGAAACCGAGTTCAGTGATTGGATTGCAGCACAAAACGCCAAGTTTGAACTAAGCGGCATTCCGGGTGCTGACCTACGTCCTTGGTGAATCATCGATGGCACAGTATGACGTTTTTACCAATCCGAGCAAAAGTGCTAGTGATGGCATTCCTTATGTAGTAGTTATTCAAAGTGATCTGCTCGATGCGCTCGCAACACGAATGACCGTTCCTCTTGCGGTATACGATTCGCAAATCAAAGTACCTACCACCTTGTGCCCCGTTATTACAGTAAAAGGGAAGCGCTTTCATGCGCTTGCCCACTACGCTGCGCCCTTGCCGGCAAAAACGTTGAAACGCCCTTTAGCTAATCTCGGGTCACAGGCTGACATGTTGGTGTCAGCAATCGACACTGTCATATCTGGCATTTGATGAAAACACTGACATTCGCACGTAGCTTTGTCCTACTGACTTGTGCCAAGATTTGACGCCAACTGCACAAGTAGCTACCCGGAATAGCGACCAACATTGAAACACGTGCATACCAGACCAGTCTGGCCTGTTTTCCCCGATTATCCCCGTTGCGCCCTGCTGACACCGAAGTGAAATTTTGCGTGGGGAAGAAACATTTTCCCCCAAATTAACGCAACGCCTTTATTCATGTGCGTATTTCACGGAACGTGACCACTGATTTCACCTGAAGATGACCGCTTTGTTTTTTGTAGTTTCAAGGCATCAGTTTTTAATTCTAACCGGTCATGTTCAATTTGAAACGCCGGTCACGTTCGCCGTGTAACCGCGGTCACGTTCACGGTGAAACGGTATGGATAGGGTTATCCAGTCAGTCAGTTTATTGATCATTTTTCTGTCCCTTCAGGCGCGGTTTTAGCCATGCCCTTGGTCTTTGGCGGTTTGCGCAGTGATTCACCAGCAAGTTCTAGCCGATGCGCAGCGTGTACGACCCGGTCAAGGATGGCGTCTGCAAGCGTCGGATCATCGAGGTATGCGTGCCAGTGCTCAACCGGCAGTTGGCGCGTAATCAGGGTGGCACGGCTATTGACCCGATCATCGAGGATTTCTAGCAGGTCGTTGCGTTCGATCTGACCAATGGGGGCCAGTGCCCAGTCATCCAGGATCAAGAGGTCTGTCTTGTCTAGTGCGATCAGCCGTTTGGTGAAGCTGCCATCGGCATGTGCAATGCGTAGCTCTTCAAACAGCCGGGGTACTCGGGAGTAAGCGACCGACGGTCCTTGGCGGCAAAAACGTTGAAACGCCCTTTCGCTTATCTCGAGTCACAGGCTGACGTGTTGGTGTCAGCAATCGACACAGTCATATCTGGCATTTGACGAAAACACTGACATTCACGCCTAGCTTTCTCCTACTAACTTGCGCCAAGATTTGACATCAACAGGCCCGAATGTGCTGACAAATTCGACATCCAGCCAAAACGGGCAGCCTACCATCACTCCATGATACTCATCTAATATTGCTTGAGATTAAGATGAACTAGATTTTTTAAAGGAGCGCTCATGCTTACTGTTGTTACACCACCAACGGTCCCGGTTGGCAAAATTAAAAGCTTTGGTCCTTTCGGTCCGAAGTACGAAGTGGGGTATGCCCTTTGTCGGTTAAAGGATGGCGATTGGTTGGTTGAAATAACGATGGTAGAGACCGGCGATAAAGCTGAATACCGTCTGTCACGAGTGACTGATGATCCAGATGCGAACTGATGAATGCTGGTCACAGCATTAACTTAGAGATTAGGTCAGACAAGGAAAATGTTATCTGCGCCCCATCCATTTGTCTGATGAGCATTTCACAAACCTGGTCCGATCCAAAAAGCCTTTGGGGATATGCGAGTACGTAACAAACAATTAGCGATGCCAATGTCTTTTGACGGTATCGCTATTGCGGGCGGGATTGAGGATACGTTCAGCAACTTGAAGTTGGCAGCAGTCAGCTTGATCCAAATTATGGAAAACACCCAAGTAATTTACGGGTTGGGGTTGCTACATTCAACATAGGCGATTGACTTGCGTAGGCAAGCCAATCCAAATTTGCCGCTCGCCAAAGCGACTCAAGCCATGTACGAAGCGTACCGCCAAAAGGTACAGTTTGTGGCTCAAGACCGCGTATTCACGCTAGACATTGAAGCGTCTACCGAGTTTGTTGCCAACTGTTAATCAATGATTGTTGACACACGGAAGCGTGAGAAGGTCGGAAACCAATCTAGATTGGTTTCCGACCTATACTTTTAACGCGTAGTCGCGAACTTAGCGTTGGCTTTAACTGCATTTTTCTCTTTAATAGAAGCGTCCAACGTCACTCGATCGGCTTGGAATATTGTGGTGACCGTCGAACCGCCGTAACTGAAGTATCCCAACTCATCACCTTTGCTGACTTGGTCCCCCGGCTTAACACCAAGCGTGATCGAGGAAATTTCCGTAATACCGATGGGTGAAAAAGCCACATACCCAAGGTCTGCGTTGTCTGCCTTGATAATTACCAGTCCGCGTGTGTTAACTGATGCTTCATATCCCTGCGATTTAATTCCAGCATCCGCATCAAACCCAAGCACACGAAGTTCGCTAAACATAAAGCCGTCAATCACGCGTGCCTCTACCACCTCCCCACTCACGGGGCTGTTGAAGCGGTGAAAATTGTTGCCGCTTAGGAAGGTTTGCACAATGGTACCGCCCACGAACTGATCGGTATAGGGACTACCCGCGAGCATATCCTCTAGAGAATAAGGCTCGCTCTTAAGCCAATACTGAGCTGTTTTCTTGGCATTCGGGTCTACCTTGTAGACCGTGCCATCACTAGGTAATACCACCACTGCATCGTCATCTATTGCAGCAATCGGTCGCAGTCCAGGCTTGATCTGCTTATGGAAAAAAGCATTGAAAGAATCAAAACCACCATTTGGATCTCGTGGGTCGGGAATCACGAAGGAATCCAAGTCGTTCTCTTTAACTGAGGCAGGGCTTAGCCACCCGTCCTCGCGATTGATCACACTAACGGACGCCTTAGAATCCAGAAAGGCTTTCCACTCGTCAAGCACGCCTTTGAGCGCGCTGTTGAGCTCGCGGTTGGTCAACAGATATTCACCCGCTGGCGTGTACATCATTTGCACAAACAAAGCCGACATGGGGAAATGGCTCGGCGCACCGTATTTGGGAGCCTCATGGATGATGCCATTCATAATGCCAAGCAGTTCCTCGACGCTACGCGCGGGCCGATAAGCCTCCGGCACCTGACTGATCATTCGGTTTAGATTGATCTTGATGCCAGGGTCAGATTCAATCACCTCACGCAGCACCTGAATCGAAGATGCATATGGGGCTGGCTTGGTGTTCAAGCTGCGCAGCCACTGAGCATATTCCTCATACTTGGATTCGTGCATACCCACGGCTTTTCCGTTATCCGTACTCGCGGTAGCCGTGACAGTCGTACCCATGATCACCGCAGCCAATAAACTCCCTAAAAATCGACTTGCTTGACGCATTCAACCTCCAATAAAAATTTGTTTGTCAATGAGTTCGAATCCCCACAAACGTAAGAACTCGGTGTAACTGTCGCGATTGTATCCGGCTGGATTTTAAACGCGACATATTAATGACGTTGGGTCCTAAACGCAGGCCCACATGGTCGCAAACCTCGGCTCGGTTGGCGTTGGGGGCATCAACAACAATGACGCGCATCAAAACTACCCTTGCAATTTTTTCCAGTCGCTGTCACACCATGTCCGCTTTGGCACTTAACTGAAGTCCGGTGGCCGACCAAGGACTGCGCTTGACTTTGCTTGATGCCCCGGCCACGAAATGGCTCGCGGCAGCATACGCTCTGCTCGTTAATCACGTTCTAGCTCATTGCAAGCAGCAACAGCACTGCGTCAATCTCTGATCTTTGGTAAAGTCCTTAACGTGTTTAAAACACGCCACCACGAGAGCAACCATCTATGAAAGCGACGTCCACTACATTGGCTCAATAGCGTTGCATAGATTTTGATGGCAAGACAATGAGGGATTGTTTGTAATGCATGCTACCCGTAGAAGTTTCGTAAAAGGCTGCACAGCCACACTTGTCATGACCGTGCCTTGGGCGGCTGGCGCTTGCACAAGCTTAGGCTCACCTGACAAGATCACGCAGAATGCTGATTCACGCATCAAGAAATCGATCAAAGCGGGGTTTGGTGGTGGCTTCTCGGTAGTGAGCCACCAACAGCATCATCATGTTACGCACGCTGTCATTGAACATGCAAGCAACCGATACAAAGTTGTTTCTGCAGATTTACTAGACTGGCAAGTGGTTGAAATCGTGTAGGGGTGTAGTATTTCGGTCCTTTGTGCAGGCTGTTATTTTTTAAAGCAGCGATAGCGTGTTTTTTGAAAGACAAGGAATCATGTCGAAACCAATTAAAAGTATCCGCATACATCCAGGCATCGGCTTGGCTCGATTGGGAAACAGTGACGAGTTTTACATTGGTCCCGAAGCGCCAGGCGTTGTTGTTGACCCAGGGGGGCATGACGGGCCAGGACCAAACGGTGGAACGTATCGCGACAGCAACGCCCGTCTAAAACGCCAAGCCCAACGATATCGAGTCTACGCATACGACGGTGATGGTGAGGTCATTGGTGAGCTGTCCTCTGAGTCCGATATTGTTAAGTCGCTACGTTGGCGTGTGCACGTCAGAAACATGAAAGCGGCTAACTACGCCTTTCAGGGTGCATATCTATTCGACCCCGATGAGCTGCGTAATCCGTCGATTCAGCCCAACAAAAAGCCCAGCGAGCGGGATCAGCTGATTATTGACGCCGGTGTGCACACAATAACCGCAGGGCAACGCGAGCCTGTGGTGATGAAAGGAGATGTCTTTACCGGCATCGGCAAAGGTACGCTGCCAGGCGCCTTACGTTTTGAGGGCTACACACCAAAAGACCCCTCACAAAGCGTTGATGTGACCTATCAAGCCGCCACTGACATCGAATTAGGGCAGTTGCACCTCGACACCCAAAACCGGTTGCTGTTTGTGCCAGCACCAGGTAAGGGTGAATGCGTCACCACACCCAAAGTAATGTTGTCGAACCCTAGCGAGTCGGTCAATCCCCCAAACGGGCCTGACGAGGGGCAGAACCCACTGACCAACCAGTTTGCATACTTCAATGTGCCGGGCTGGTGGGATGACACCTGTTGCGGCGAAATCGACGTCACTGTTTCGTTAAAAGACGGAAAGATTTTGAGCACGCGCGACAACGTACGAACTGAGACAGATGAAGGTACGAGGAATCCGACCGCCGGTGCCTGGATCGTTACCGCCCCACCCAAATACTCACCGTACATGTACCATGTGGTCTCGCTTCTAGACCGAGTCTATGAGTCTTTTCCTGAAGCTTATCCCAATGCCGGCGAGACGACAGATTTTTATCGGGACGTTTACCCGATCTTTGTTAACGCCACGAACGCTGGTTGGGTCAGTGCTGAGGCAGCAGGCATTGGAGTCGAAGACGCGGGCCGTGGCCACGGCCCGAGGCAATCCGGTAATTTACTTAACCCGGATTACTTGGCGCTATTGAGCAACCCTAGTGAAGACGTAAAGGTCGTACGGCAAAACATCTACCGCCTTATGCGTCATGCATCTGGTCCGCAAGGTAGGTTGGTTGATTCACTAATGCCGCCGCCACCACAGAAACCAACCAGTTGGAAGAATCAGGCTTTTAAGCGTCAAGAGTTAGATACCTTAATGCCAAAATTGTGGGGTACAGGTGGTAAGCCTTTGCAAAACCAGCAAATGGATAATGAGTTGCCAAACCAGTTTTTAAGCCTCACGGATTGGCAACTGGCTCATTTGAAAAACTGGGCTGAAGGTAATTTTGACGTAGGTGTTCTACAGTCACCCGTGCCATTGGAAAAGTTACCAACTGCGAAACAGCCCCATGCTCTGGACAGCGCTGCACTCGAGCCGACCATTGGCGGTGGTTTTCATCCGGGTATCGAGTTCCCGTATCTCATTCTATATCGAGAGTATTTTGCGCAGGCATTTAGGGTGTCGGGGGACGTTGAGCCCGGGGCGCTTTCAGCGTATATGTCGAGTCCGTGGCAAGGTGATTTTTGGTCTTGCAATGAAGCCTGGTGGCCAACACAGCGGCCGGATGTCGTCTTTCAATACGACGCACAGACGCAATCCAGAACCTATAAGGAATGGTTTCGGGGCTATGGACCTGATGGTGAGCCACTATCGTCCACGGACGGTTACGATCAAATGAATTACGCTTGGCCAAAGCTAGGTATGGTGCTTCCCGTTAGAACACCTAGCGGAGATGTCTTAAAAGATAATGGCTCCCCGGTTTATGTCGAACAGGAGCGTGATTCGTCGCTAAACCGACCACCCATTGACGAGAAGTAACGCCTTGGGTTCGGCACCTGAAGATAGCGCAAGCATGACGTGGGATGTGATTATTGTGGGCGCTGGACCAGCAGGTGCCGCGACCGCCGCAACGCTCGCCTCACTGGGCGAGCGAGTTTTACTGGTAGATGCGCACACTTCGCCACGCGCAACGTTGGGTGAGTCGCTGCCACCAATAGCCATCGGGTTGGTAAACCACTTTCTGGGTGAAGCGCTGGCTCATGAGCACAATCGTGGTTGTGCTTTTAGAACATCAGGCAATGTCTCTCTTTGGGCAACTGAACAAGCCGACGTCAAAGACTTCTTTTTTACGGCAACTGGGTTTGGACTATGTGTCGATCGACGGGCCTTCGATGAGGCTCTACGCACTAGGGCCGTTGCCGTTGGGGCGACACTACAAAAGGGGTTACGTTTTGAGTCTTGTGTTGCTTTGATGGGTAGCGACGCCAACTGGGAAGTGAGTTTACGTTCAGCCAAACAGTTGGTGAATTACCGCGCACGCTATCTCGTTGACTGCTCAGGTCGTGGCGCGGTCGTCGCAAAAGCTCTGGGTGTGCCAATCATTGGTCAAACGGATAACCTGTTTGCCTATGCGCAGTGGTTCTCGTTGGATGCTGAAGATGATGACCGTTATACCCGCTTAGAAGCGAGCCAAGACGGCTGGTGGTACAGCAATCGTCTACCCACCACTGAAAAAAATCAAACAACCCGACTGGTTGTGTTCCACTGCGACAAAGACTTACCACAAGCAAAAGCTGCTGCTAACCAATCCGGCTTTAATCAGCTGCTGAGTAGCTCGGCACACATTGGCCCGTTGCTCAAAGCCAAAGGCTATCAGTCGCGCGGTGCCATCCGAGGCTCGCCAGCCAACAGCCAACGTCTAGCGACCTTTTGCGGCGATGGCTGGCTGGCGGTAGGTGACTCGGCGCAAGCTTACGACCCTTTGTCCTCGCAAGGTATTGACAAAGCACTACGGGCAGGCAGCCAAGCGGGGCATATGATTCACTATGCGTTGAGAGATTCCCCGCATAACCCGTCGGGTCTTGGTGCTACTAACTCGTTCATCGAGCGATACGAGCAACAGCAGCAACAGCTGTGGCAAACCTATGTGTCACAACTGAACTTCTACTACCGTCAGCAGACGCGATGGGCCGAACACCCATTTTGGCAACGCCGGCATAAACATCAACATCACTTAAGCTTGAGTGCCAGACAACTAGCGACCTGAAAGTCGGTGCTTGGCTCGACATAACAAAGATCCAGCACACCGCCTTCCAAAGTCCCCAAGGAAATGCCCTCCTCATCAGCCATCAGCAACTCGCCATTACGACGAACGGGGCCGACCACTGTTTCGCACTGGTTTGAACCACACCTATCACCATGAAAGGCGCAACCTTTTTGACCGGTAACTTCAAGCTGCCACCCGTCAACGCTGCTGGAGTGGGTCAAGCGCGCAGAGGGCGACAGCGGCAAGCGAGCAGGCATCACAACCGATGAGCATGAACGTGTTAAGGCGCTGCTCAATTTGCCACTCTAGCACCGTGCAGCTCCAGCGATGTTCGGGTTCGGCGCCGGCCTAGGCGTGTAGCAACACCAGATCTACCGACGTCACCTTAGCCAACAGGGTGCACACGTATCCCCAAGGCATTTGTCCCACAGGCTGCGGGACAACTTCAAAGCGGGGGCTAAAGAAAGCATAAAACTGCCCATGGCAAACAGGCTGGTACGCGAAAAGCCTTTCATGCCTGGGTAGCTAACCTGTAGGTCCTACGCCATTTGCTCTACCACCGCTGAGCCTCAGTCGCGCTCGCGAGTTGATCAAGCTCGCAAATAGCGGATCGGGGCTTGTGCGGGGAGCCCTAAACAGCAATCGATGGCCAAAGGCGATGCTCTCTATGCCAAATGCTTTGAGCGGCAATACCTAAAGCGGTCACCGCCTCGCCGTTATTGCCTCGTGAGCTCATTGCATGCTGCCACTGCACTTCTACCCGTGGCGCTAACGGGGTGGGTGTAGCAAAGCTCGAGTTGGTCAGGGCTCGTTAACTCAAACTCGTAGGTTCCATCGTAATCAACCATGACACCGCGTTTCAAATCAGCGCGAAATGTCCCGATCAATGGCTCAGTAATATCTGCAGCTGACACTTGGCCTGCAAAGTTGCGGCCTTCGGCTCTATCGATAACGATCGTGAACTCGGTTTCTAAGAACTTCACTTCGTCACCTTCCTTGGTGTTGAAGTACGGGTTGGCTCCAAACACCGTGGCGCTAGAAACGCCTACCCAAGTACCAACGATCGGTGGCGTAACCGGTGGTGTCTGAGCAGCTGCCACAGCACTAAAAAATATCAAACTTGCTGCTACCGTCATACGGCTTAAAGACATAATGTGTACTCCAGTTTTGATTTTGGTGGTCGTAATCGTAACCGCACTGAGCGTCAGAGTCTTCATCACAGGCACACCGCACCGCTGCGGCGGCTACACCACGGCTCTAACAGCAGCACACCAGGGCATTCAACCCCTCCTCAAACGCGGTGCATCAATCCGAGAAGTTAAGGCTCGGTTGAGTTCAGGCCAGATAGAATTCAAGTTGAGTGCAAAGCGTAGCCGTCGAGGAGCTGAATTAGAGTCCGGCGAAATCACCAGCATGCTGTTGGCGTGGCTAGGCTGCATGGGCGAATATTGCTCAATGATCTGGGTGTGGCTCACGGCTGGCTGCGCGCTATATCTACCGTGATGCATCATCACATTCATACGTGTACCCCGCATGATTTAAGATTGCCTACCTAGTTTTAGCAACTCGTTACATTGACTGCGAGGCCGCCAAGTGACGTTTCCTTGTACTTCAAACTCATGTCGGCACCAATTTGCTTAAGTGACTCAACACATTGGTCAAAGGATACTCGGTGTTGTCCATCGCCATATAGTGCCATCCTAGCGGCCAAGTATGCTGTCGTTGCGCCAAAGGCATTTCGCTCGATACACGGAATCTGTACCAGACCGTGCACGGGGTCGCAAGTCAAACCAAGATGATGCTCTAGGGCAATCTCTGCGGCATTCTCAATTTGTCCAGGCGTTCCACCAAGCACAGCACATAATCCCGCAGCGGCCATCGCTGCCACGCCGCCAATTTCAGCTTGGCAGCCAGCTTCAGCGCCAGATATAGAAGCATTTCGCTTTAGGATTGAACCAAAGGCTCCCGCGGTGAAGAAAAACGCTTCCCGACTTTCCGAACTTTGATATCCAAGGTGATCCGTTAAATACTTGAGTATTGCCGGAACAACCCCAGCTGCTCCGTTTGTAGGTGCCGTCACGACCTGATGCCCAGCGGCATTCTCTTCATTTACAGCGAGAGCAAAAACACTTAACCAATCTGACACCTCAGCAGGCCTCGTGTTGTGCGGGTTAGAAAACGTCTCGTACATCGATGCAGCTCGGCGAGACAGCGTCAGCGACCCTGGCAACACGCCCGTCACCGTGAGGCCGCGTTCAACACAGCGGCGCATGGCATTCGTCAAAAGCTCAAGTCCTTGTGATACATCGTCTGCGGATCTTAGGCTTAGTTCATTAAACGCAATGATCTGCGCGATGCTTAGGCAATGCTCGTGAGTTAGCCTTAGTAACTCTGTTGCATTGACGAATGGGAACGGGACCTTGGGTGCTGTGTGTGCTGAGGCCACTGTATTGAGTTCTTCTTTCGTTTGAATAAACCCACCTCCAACCGAAAAATAAGTCTCAGTGATTAGGGTCTCGGTTTCACTTTGAAGCTCAAATTTCAGTCCGTTGGGGTGTCCCGCCAGCCATTCGTCCTTGTGGAAAAGAATGTCTCGTTCGGGTAGAAAATAGATGTGCGGGACTGCTGGTAACACCACGGTTTTCGAGGTCTCGAACTGCTCTGTGAGTTTGGCCAATTGCTCGTGCTCGAGCGAGGCCGGGTTTAGTCCCGCCAGACCGAACACGATGGCGCGATCCGTTTGGTGCCCTCGTCCCGTCAGTGCAAGAGAACCATATAGGTGAACTACAATTCGATGACCTAGAGCAGCCGACCCCTGTATCAGCGTCATAAATTCACGCGCTGCTAGCATGGGGCCCATCGTATGCGATGACGATGGGCCAATGCTAAGTTTGAAAATATCAAATGTGGAGATGAACTTGTTGCTCATAAGGGTTGGGCGTCGCGTGTGCTCAGCCGCCGACCGATTTGGTGCAGATCCATATCGTTTTTGTTTGAAGGTATTGTTCTATGGCCTCTGTACCATTGTCGCGCGCCAAGGATCCAGACTGTTTGTAACCACCGAACGGTGTTTTGATATCACCCTCTGTGAACCCATTTATTGATACCGTCCCACAGGGCAACTCTTGGGCCACATGAAGTGCCCGGTCGATGTCCTGCGTAAATATTGTGGCGTGCAGTCCATAGTCGGTATCCTTTGCAAGGGCGATGGCACGATCAAGATCGTCGACCGACATGATACCCAAAACGGGGCCAAATATTTCATCTTTGGCAATCGTCATCTCTTTGGTTACATCCGAGAAAACAGTCGGATTAATAAAGTTCCCACCGACCGGCTCAAGACCAGACGTGAGCGGTTTTGCTCCCTGTACGTTGCCACTCTCAATGTATTGACTGACGCGCGCGTGATGGGTATCACTGATCAAGGTCAGTCTCTAGACTTAAAGGGTCTCCGACGGTGTACTTGGCCACACGCTCGAGGATGACATGCGAAAACGCCTCAACTAAAGGCTTCGCGATGATTTGACGCATGTTGGCCGAGCAATTCTGGCCTGCATTCCAGAATGCAGCGGTGGCGGCATGTTCAATGAGATCGTCGTTGATACAAGCATCGTCAAGCACGATGAAGGGGCTCTTGCCACCCATTTCCAGGCCAACCCCCTTGAGGTTGCTTTCTCCTGAGTACTTCATAAAAAGACGACCCACCTCGGTTGGGCCGGTAAATGAAATCACGTCAACGTCAGGGTGCCTGCCAAGCGCCTCTCCGGCCTCGTGACCGTAACCGGGTACCACGTTGAGAACCCCCGCAGGCACACCAGCTTGCATTGCCAATTCAGCAAACTTAAGGGCTGTGAGAGGTGTTTCTTCGGCGGGTTTGACCACGACCGAACAACCCACAGCGAGAGCCGGCGCCACTTTCCAAGTCGCCATCAAAAGCGGAAAATTCCATGGCACGACAAGCCCGGCAACACCAACAGGCTCCCGGGTAATCAAAGCGATTGATGAGCGGCCGGTTTGTGGAACTTTTCCGAAATACTTATCGGCCAACTCGGCATACCACTGCAAGAAGGCAGGCACGTCAGTCCCAATTTCTTGCATACAGTCTGAAATCGTTTTTCCAGTGTTCAGACATTCGAGCACGGCGAGTTCGTCGGCATGCTGCCTTACAAGGTCAGCCAGTTTGAGAAGCACCGATTTACGAAACTCGGGATCTGCCCTAGACCACGACCCTCGATTAAATGCCGCACGTGCTGCTCCTACTGCGCGATTGATGTCTTGCTGATCACATCGAGCCACCTCAGCAAGATGATCACCCGTGGCAGGGTTAAATACGCTAAACGTCCGTTGACTTACCGCGTCCACGTACTCATCATTAATGAAAGCTTGATGCGTGATTTTGATTGATTGGGCAAGCGTATCGATGTCACTTTGCTGCATAAAAACTCTCCCCTAGTAGACGGTCTGTCTTTAGCACTGCATGAAATTTTTGTAGATCTTCTACGAGTAATTCAGGCTCTTCCATGGCCGCAAAATGACCGCCTCGCGGCATGTCGGTCCACTGGGCGACGTTGTAGAGACGGTCAACATACGTCCGCGGTGGCCATGCCAGCATCTCGGTGGGAAAGACAGCACATGCTGTCGGGACTTCCACGCGTTTGTCGTCGACAGACAAGATCCGCCCGCGCTCCTCTCGGCGGCCGTAGTAAATCCAAGAGGCCGTGTTGAACGTGCGAGTCAAAATGTAGATCATGACGTGAAAAATAAGATCATCTTTTGAGTACACGCTTTCAATGTCACCGTCTCGAATATCAGACCATGACCTGAATTTTTCGATGAGCCAAGCAGCAATCCCGACCGGGCTGTCATTCATGGCATAGCTCAGTGTTTGTGGCCGGGTGGCCTGAACCGTGCGATAGCCATCCTCAACTTGCTGATCGCGATCAAACCGTTCTGACCACTGTTGCTCTGCCAACGTTTGCGGACCAAGCGCGTGTCTCATGGTGAGAACATTGATATGCAACGCTTTGCAGTGCTGGGCGTGATCAAACCCGAGCCACGAACAAATGGCTCCCCCCCAATCGCCACCTTGCGCCATGTAGGTGGTGTATCCGAGGTGCTCTGTCATGAGCTTATTGAGGTGGCATGCCATGGCCCTTGGACCCATCGGGCGCGCGGGCCGCGAGGAAAACCCAAACCCTGGAAGCGACGGGGCAATGACGTCAAAGGCCTGCTCGGCGGATCCGCCAAATCGCTCAGGGTGAGCCAGTGGTTCGACAATGTCGAGGAACTCACAAATGCTGCCAGGCCATCCATGCGCTATAAGCAAAGGCGTTGGATTGGAGCCACTGCCCTTCTCAAAAAGGTAGTGCGTATCAATTCCATCGACACACGTTTGAAAATGGTTGAATCGATCAAGCTTTGCTTGATGGTCTGTTCACGCCGGTACTGGCATTCGGGCTATTTTTCGAAATTGGCATGAATTAGGCCGAGTTCCACCGTTTTTGAAGAACAACAAGACGCGCAAAGACTTTGAACTGGTGCTGCCGAACAGCCCGCTGGTTAGTAACAGCTTATTAGAACGTCTAGAGTCTTTAGGATTGGATCTCAGTTCGGATCAGATTGATGTTTTGGCCCTTGCCCTGTCACTACCTGCCGATGAAACGTTAGGCCTAACCGCCATCCGGAGCCTAGGAACATCTAGCACCCGTGAGGCGCGTGAACTTGCCGATCAACTGATTGCAAAGCAGGTCTTGGAATTAGTCGGGACATCACACTTTCGGATATCTGACCAGATCCGCGCGGGCATCACCCCCGAAGTCACCCCCGAAGTCACCCCCGAAGTCACCCCTGAAGTCACCCCTGAGCTAGCGCGAATGCTAAGTGTGATGACCGGAGAAATGAGCCGAGCTGAAATAATGGCGGAGCTGGGATTAAGAGACGAAAAACATTTCCGTGAAAACTACCAGCAATACGGGATAAACGAAGGCCTGATCGAAATGACGCTTCCAGACACACCGCGGTCGAGGAAGCAACGCTACCGCTTGACCGACCTTGGTAAGGCATTGCGTGTGTCAACGAAAGGGCAGGATTGATTAAGCCAAGTCACGATCAAACTGACCTGCTTTTCCAGATTGTCCCTGTTGCGCCCCGCTGACACCGAAATGAAATTTTGCTTGGGGAACAAAAAATTTTCCCCAAATTAACGCAAAGCCAGTATTCATGCGGCTTCCGTGTCCGGCCCCGGGCACCACGGCTTATAAACCCTTGATTTTTAGGGGAGTTTTTGGGTTTCACCCTACCTTTCATTGATTCCGATTAAGCATTCGAACTTGAA
>Ga0209953_1000377_pt1 | contig 16205 bp, 31 predicted proteins | sample SalPonred_H2O_MG_FD_185713 | JGI IMG/M metagenome (GOLD analysis project Ga0209953, IMG submission 185713) | Salt pond water microbial communities from South San Francisco under conditions of wetland restoration - Salt Pond MetaG... | ecosystem: Environmental > Aquatic > Non-marine Saline and... | reverse complement strand
GTCGTTCGTAGGGCATCGCTTACCTGCAAAGAAAAAGACGCTGTGGCGTTTATACCACAGCGTCCAGCAGTTAAGCAAATTGGGGTGGGGGGTTAGTCTGAGAGATCAGTAATCGCGTTGGCGATTTCTAGTGCGCTGTCAATCTCGCGCGGCTCAGACGAATACTCATTCATCTTTTTATCGCGCAATTCAATGTCGTAGTTGCGAATAATTTTGACATCAATCGGTTGCCCCGTAGAGGACTGCATTTGACCTTCCTTCAAACCACGGTCACCCATTGAGCGCCACGTCTTAAGATCAACATCAGCGAACTCGCGACGACGCCAAATCCATTCGGCAATAGATTTCGTTATCTTTTTTGCTTCGATTTCAACAGTCACCTGTGTTTCAAGATTTGTCTTGCTGATGCGAGTCAGAAGTTCAACGCTTTCTTTGGTCAGGTCGTCACAGGATTGCGCCCATTCGTTTACCTTTGCCTTCGGGTCGGTGTATGCACTTGTCTCGTGCGACAAGTGCGCAGAATTATTTGAAATCTTTGCCTGAAGGTCAGCAATCTTTTCTCGATTACCTTTAACCTTTTTCATCGCTTCAATCAGTTTCATCGGGGTTTCCTTTCTTGATAAATAGCCACCCGCAAGGGAAGCCACAGAAGTTCCTCACTTAACAAGCAAACTTAACTTATCCGTGGATATTTTGTTCGCGGACTTGATGCCTAATCCTGACACCCTTGCTATGATTGAGTCTTGCGATCTTTCGAACTTGCGACTTGCGATCTTGCGTTGCAACCCAATGCAGGGTCATGCTTGATCCCATATCAAGAGCCTTGGCAGGCAATGTCAATTTTACGCTTCGACCAGCGGCTTGTTTCAGAGGTTTTTATCTCCTTGCGTCGGCTGATTACTAAAAATCACAGTTAGCCATGATTTGTCAATAAGAAAAACGCCGCCCAACGAAGGACGGCGTTGTGTTTTTAGATGTGTGGCTTTTTGGTTACTCGCAGGAGCGAATCAACTGACCTGTATTGTCATCATACTTGAGTTCACACGCACCGCCCTGTTCTTCCTCCTCGGGCTTTGCTTCAAGAACAGAACCAGTAACGTCATTAGGTCGATATGTAGTGCAACCCTTGCAGCCAAGTTCCCAAGCCGCCATGTAGACATCCTTGAAGTCATCAAATGAGATGTCTTCAGGGCAGTTGATTGTCTTGGAGATAGACGAGTCCACCCACTTCTGAGCAGCGGCTTGCATACGGACATGCGCGATGGGCTTGAGCGTCTGTGCCGTAACAAAACTTTTCGGCAAGGGTTGACTCGGAAACTCTCGCTTCCACTTGTCAACAGCATAGTCACGCACAGTCTCAGTGGTTTTTGAGCCATCTCGCTGGATAACCTTGCGGTCGTATTCCATAGCGAAAATAGGCTCAATGCCAGAACTCACATTTCCAGAGAACAAACTGATTGTTCCAGTCGGCGCGATGGATGTAAGAAGAGCATTGCGGATGCCGTGTTCACACACTTGCTCACGAATCTCTTCGGGCATCTTGCGCATGTTACCGCTATCCAAGAAGGCGTCTACATCCAGCATCGGAAACGCGCCTTTCTCTTTTGCCAAGTCAATGGACGCCTCATACGCCTCAACTGCCACAGCCTGCATGATCTCATCAACCCATTCTACGGCCTCATCAGACCCATATGTGATACCACCAAGAGCAAGGGCGTCTGCGAGTCCAGTTACGCCAAGACCAATACGACGCTTGGCTTTCGCTTCCCTTTGCTGCGCTTCAAGCGGGAATCGAGACGCATCCACAACATTGTCCATCATGCGCACAGCAATGCGAACGGTATCGCGCAGTTTATGACGATCAATCTTGAGGTCATTCGTCAAAAGCGCAGCAAGATTTACCGAACCAAGAAGACATGCGCCATACGGAGGTAATGGCTGTTCACCGCACGGATTCGTTGCAGAGATGGTCTCGCAATATGACAGGTTATTATCTTGGTTGATGCGGTCAATGAAGATAACGCCTGGTTCCGCATAGTGATATGTCGCCAGTGTGATTTTGTCCCAAAGTGAACGTGCGGAGACATGCTTGTAGGTTTCACCATTAAAACGCAGCGGGAACTGCTCATCATTCTCTACAGCCCGCATGAACTCATCAGTGACAAGGACTGATACGTTGAACATGCGAAGCCGGTTTGGATCTCTCTTTGCCTCAATGAATTTCTCAATATCAGGATGGTCACAGCGCATTGTTGCCATCATTGCACCACGTCGTGTCCCAGCAGACATAATGGTTCGACACATAGCATCCCAAACATCCATGAACGTCAGCGGGCCGGATGCGTCTGCCGCCACGCCTTTTACTGGTGCTCCTTCAGGACGAAGGGTTGAGAAGTCATACCCAATACCGCCACCTTGCTGCATGGTGATTGCAGCTTCCTTAAGCATATCAAAGATACCATCAAGGCTATCTGGAATCGTGCCCATCACGAAACAATTAAACAGCGTCACATTGCGGTCTGTGCCTGCCCCTGCATTGATGCGTCCAGCCGGAATAAACCGGAAACCTTCCAGCACACGGTAAAATTCATCCTCCCAATATGCTGAATCCTTTTCAACGCTGGCAAGGTCTTTTGCAACACGCCTCCATGTATCATGCACCGTTATATCAATAGGTGTCCCGTCCTGCTCTTTGAGACGATATTTCATGTCCCAAATCTGCATTGCCATAGGATTAGCGAAAGGGGCGTAGTTACTACCAGCATCGAGCATGGTCAGTCTCCTCGGTTGAATGTGAAACGAACATCCTGAATACCAAATCAGGCACTCAGTAGGAACCCTCAATTTTCCATGCGGTAACGGATTCGTCAAGCAAAAACGCCAACCCTTTCGGATTGGCGCTGTGTCTGAAGAGGTGAGTGTTGTGGGTTATGTCAGGGTGGGAAAAGAAAGCGGAAATGGCTGATACATCGGCGCAGATTGTCCGCTAGAATCATGGTAATCCCCCGAATTGTGCAGAGAAAAGCAAGGGCTACAGAAAAGCCTTACGACAGTTCCCATCCGCCGCGCGCAGCGGACGCCACAGGAGCCATTGCCAAGTTTGGGATAGGTGCCCATAGGATTACTATGGGCGAGGTTGGAGAGGGGGTCAAGCGTCTTCCATATACCCAAAGAACCCAGCAGTGATGTCAGCCGCCTTGTCCCACGTCGCCTTGAATCCAACCCATTCACCGGGAGGAATCGGAAATGGTCCAAAGTTAGGGAATGTGGCTGAACCGTCTTGAATGGAAACAGCGGCAAGCGGATGCAGGTATCCATCCTCGGAGAAACTGTTACCGTTGATGAATGATGTAACCAATCTGACAGTCACGCGACTATCGGATGAGCCTGACGCCGAACCTGCGTAGACGCCAGTCAGCATCAAACGTTTGTTAGATGGGACGCGGACCAATGATGTGTGGAATTGAATGTCGCCCGCCGTCATGCGCCCGTAAGTCACGCCACCGCTCACGAACGTGATTGTTCCATTAACAGGTCCGTATTTGGAATACGCATTGTTTATGGCGCGGATATCAGTTGCCGATGTGGTGACTGATGTTGTGCCGTTCAACGTCACTGTTTCGTAACGCTCAATCAGGTTTCCATCAAGGTATCGGATAACGATGTCGCCGGTGTCACTTGCCGATGTTGAGACGAGAGTAAGCTGGATGTTGTCTGGCACAGTCAGCGTGTTGGGCATACCTGTTTGCCAGACGATACTTGTGCCTGAACCAGTTACGGCCTTCTCCCCGAATGTACTGAACGGTGTTGAACCAGGCACATTCCCACGCGCTATGTCTGCGTCGTTGTTCGTGCGCCAGAGCCGTTCAGGCCAGCCGGATGTCTTGAAGGAGTAGGCCACTACTCTTCCTGCGCCTCAGCATTTGGACGCGGGCGATCAGGATCACCGGCAGGAAGCCCTGCAACATCACGCAGGTGCTTCTCAAGTCCTTCGTCGGGGAACAAGTCCACACCGGACAAGGCAAGGCGCTGGATGAACTGGCCAAGTTCCTCAAGATCCACAGGCGCAATGCGGCCACGCGCGATCTTCGGCATATCGTCAGGGTTCATACCATTGAGTTCCCATAGATACGGTAGGAGTTTGCGGTTCAGTTGCGCGGAAATAGTGTCAGCGTAACCCTCAAGGGCTTTGAGGAATAAGTCTGCTTTCGACTGGGACAAAGCAAAGCTACCACGGTCGTTGGCCCCCAGCATAACAAAGTCGGCCATGACAGAGCGAGCGATGGCTTGTTCGTATCGTAGAATAACTTCTCCAGTATCAATGTCACGGCTACCACGAGACGCAATCAGGTCAAACTCAACCATCAGATTGTTTGTGAGTTTACCATCATCGTCAGCGTAGCGGTCAGACGGCAGGATGATGTAACCCTGCTCGTTGCGCTTCACATCGCGAGCAATCACTTTCATCTGATTGAACAAGGCTTTTTGCGCATCGGAGGCATCTGCCGACATGAACTCAGATGGGATACGCACAACTGGCAGTCCGTTCAACTCTCGCTCGATACCAACACCCTCGAAGTATCGGATGTTGTTGGCCGCTCGCCATGATGTGTAGGCTGAACGCAAAACAGAACGACCTGAAGGCTCATTACCTACGGAAGTGGTGCGAAAATGCAACAATTTGGAGTATGGGATGAATACGTTTTTCTGTGAGGCAACCTGCCAGATACCAAGGATGTCACCATTGTCCTTGGTTTCAAAACGATCCAGCGTGTATGCTGCACGGCTTGCCAGTTTCTTCATGCGGATAAGCCCGTCGGCATCGCGCCGTGGAACCATCTCAAAGACACTGAAGCCGTAGGGTAGCATGGTCAAAACATCAGCAATAAATTCTTCCCACGATTTATCGTCCATCCCGTTCATCATAGAATGCACAAACTCAACTGCGCTATTGGATCGACCCTCAACACGCCACTCAATAGAACGCATCATCTGTGTCATGGCATGGAGAATGGCACCGATAACAGCGTCATTCTCGCTCATTTCCCTGTACTTCTTTATACCTTGGCGACCACGAAGCTGGACGACAAATTCATCTTGTCTAAGCCCCCATGAGGGGTTCGTGTCTGATGCTACGCCAAGTTCTGCATAAGGACGGGCCATTTTTGTATCCTATAAGTGTTCTTGGCGTAGTATAGGGGAAAGGTTACGCCGCCTCAATGTGTTCGCTTTGATATACATAAATATATCAAACGTCCACTTTGATATACTTAAATGCATCAATGTATGCTTCGTAAGTCATAAAACGCCTTTATGTGCTACAGATCATACATTAAGCGACTCTATGGACATTGCTTTGCCGCTCTCCAACAACCGTTAGATTCGGAGCCTTGCGCTTCTTCCTTGTTAGTGCCGACAACTCATTGAACGCCGATGCTGTGGAGTCAACCTGGTCCTTCCATTTTGATTTGGGGAAGAACCGCAACTCATCCAGCCATGTTTTCGTCCATGTACGCTTCAGGACGTTCACACGGCCAATCTCGACCTGTGACGCCAAAGGCTCTGCGCGTGTCTCCTTGGACCCTGACTGCGCCTCTGCCTTGGCGTTATAGCCATGCAGGAGGGCGATGATGTCCTGCACGACGACTTTACCCGCTGCGCCAGGGTCTTGAGGCACGATGATCTTACAGGTGTGCCCATCTTCCTCTGCCGTCTTCTCGATGAGTTGCCGAACAGCACCGCCTCCAAGTTGTTTGCGCACCACGTCAACGACATAGAACTGCTGACTTGTCTCGCCGTAGAGCATCTTGGTGCCGACGGTATAGGCTCCTTTACCCTCACTACCTGCCAAGTCCCAAGCGCGAACAGCGATGAAGTTCTCATCGGGCAGATCTTCAATTTGGCGGATGCTGTCCACTTGGAACATACCGCCTTTGCGGGGTACGGGCCTCTGTTGGAGTTGGGCCGACGCAGCATATGGACCCATAGCCTTCTTCAGTCGCTCCACAGCATCCGCGCTGAAGCGTTCGGGCCACATAAGGTCGCCTTCCTTGGTGCGCGGGTCCGTCCAGCCGATGCTCGTTGTCTTGCGCTGCTCTTCTTCCCACTCCATCGGAATGTTCAAATGCTCGTAACCAAGGTCAATCGCTGCCGAATAAACATCATCCTCGTGGATACGCTGCCCAACAACTATAATCGGACTGTTATCCAAGTCGTTCACACGAGTCTGGAACGTCTCAAGGAACCACTGGACAGCTTCAGAGCGTTTAGCGTCCGACTCACCCTCGCTGGAGTTGTGAGCATCGTCTAGAATCAGGAAATCACCACGGAAGCCCGTTGTCGCGCCACCTACCGAGATGGCTCGAAGCCCACCCATAGACGTATTGTCAAAGTTCACCTTGGCGCCTTGCTCGGATGAGATGGATACGCCGAAATTCTGCTGATACCAATCAGTCTGCAAAACAGTTCGCGCATAGTAATTGTCGCGTTCACTGAGGTTCAGGGCGTATGAAGCACCGATAATTCTAGCCCAAGGTTTATGCGTCCAGATGAACAATGGCATCATCACGCGGGTCAAGCGGCTTTTTGAGGCACCAGGTGGGATGTTTATCACCAGACGCTTGATGTCCCCTTGAATGACAGCTTCTAGATGCTGACAGATAGCTTCCAGCGCCCAGCCTTGCTTCATTTTGACGCCAGGCTCCAGAATCGGCCACGCTTGTTGTGTAAATTCCAGCAAGGATCGCCGCGCAAGTTCTGCTCGGATTTTCTGTAGCGCCTCGGGGCCGACTTCGCGTATCTGTTCGGGGGTTAATTCCATCTACGTGTCAGTACCCCATGCGATGCACTTGTAATCAACCGGCTGATAACCAGGAAAGGTCTGCTGCACAAACGCAATACCCTGCTCCATTGCAGAGCGTTTGCAGGTTTCTTCATCTGGATAGGCCGGGCCACTTACGCCAATGCAAGCCGATGCTGTGCAGGCGAGGATAATAGGCGTGAACATCATGTTTCTCCTTGTGTATGCCGTAGCCTAGCACAAAAAAGAACCCGCCACAAAGGGCGGGCTAAGTCTGAGGCAGTGTCGGAGATTATAAGATATGGGCTGCTAGAGCGTCAACTCTTCTCTCAAGGCCTTCCAGCGTTCCATTGTTATTGATGATGTAATCAGGCTTTACTCCAGCCTCACTTTCGTGCCGACCAGCGATTCCTCCGCGCCCAGACATTCCGACAACATGGCCATCCAAAGCGCGAATGCACCAAGCCTCGTTCTCAAATCGGCAGTCGTCCACCACGACATTGCGCCCGACTTCCAAGTGGCGCTGTATCTCTGACCGTGTGATATTCGTCCACAAGTCGGGGTGTATAATTCTTCTACCCCACTCTGTTCCAAGTGTCTGCATGATGTAGCGCGGTGTCTTACCTGTGAAAATTGATTGTGGCTTCTCCTTCTCACCGCCTTCAATCATCTCATCTGTCATGCCCATGGCGCGACACATCTGTTTCAGCGTGGATGCGAACTTTACTCGCTCCCAACCAGCGCGAACCAAAATATCAGCCGCCGTTGATTTACCGCATCCGGCAGGGCCGGTGAACGCCATGAGTTTACCGGTTTGCTGCATGGCGTTGATGTCGTCAGCGCTAATCATTCGTGGCCTCAATGTGCTTTACCGAGTATATAGCCGTAAAAAATATTACTGTTATCCCAACTGCGGAACTAAAAAACGCCGTTATAGGACTCTCATTTTCAAGCATGACGAGGATGCCCGTAAACAAGGTGACATAAAAAACCCAAAACACTACAAGTTTTACAATCATTTCATGCTTTGGTTTCATTCCATATCTCCTTCAAAATGCGAGCGATACCACGAGCGAGCCTCTGCCAGAGCGTAAAAAGTCGCGCCGTCTGACTCCAAGCCCAAATTATTCAGTACCGGGGACATATTATCAGAGAAATAAAGAGACGAACCGTCTTGCCAGCACGGAGCGTCAAGAAGCCAGCAATTGTCATGTGATGGCTCAATACTGTCATACTCCGCAGGTGTCCGACGATGAACTTCAACGCCCCCATAGAACGGATAATCCCATAGTCCGGGCGTATGCTCAAAACTCTCTTTAGGTAATCTTTGCGCCCACACATGAACGCCACCGCGCTCTCCGACAACTGCCCAAATAAAGCGTTCGTATTCGGTTTCAGGCTTATGGACCTCAACAATTTCTTTCAACTTATCCATTCTCCAACCCCCATTTCAGCGCCTGCCATACGATTTGGTGTGCTCGTTTGTCGGCGGGATAGTCTTCATCCTCAACAATGTCTGCCAAGTCGGCCATAACGTCAGCAGGTAGCGGGCCGTTCAGCCATGTCTTCGCAAACTCTTTCAGTTTCGTGTCAGGATACCCTGCCATCAATCACCTCCTTCAGAATCACTGCTGCCTGCACTGCCCAGAAGAACTCTTCGGCGCTCTCAGACACCCTACAGGCCGCGCTGATAGCCTCTACGTCCAGTCCCTCATAGGCGGTATCCAGACATGCCGCTGTGTAGTAGTCGCTCTCTGTCAGGGTCATACGCGCACCACAGGGCCGTCACGATAACCGTGTATGAGCATATCCAGATCCGCACTTGCGCAGATGGCTGTCAGGAACTCCTCATCGTCCTTGGACACTTCATCCGCTGCTACGACAGTATCAAACAGCAGATCATGTGTGCTGGCGATGAGCATACCAAGTTCGCGTAGATCAAGCCTCGTAGATTTTGAGGACACGTTCGATTGCCTTGATGTCATTCTTATATCCCTCCTTGTCTTCCTCATGGTCCGCTGTTCGATAACCGTTTATCATCATCTCCAGCATGTCTTGCAGTCCAGCCTTCACAATACCGTCCAGCGTATCGTAGTCGATGTTGATTTTAGGCATTAGCAATCCGCTCCTTTGCGATGTTGAAATAACCCTCGTCCAACTCGATACCGATAAAATTGCGGTTCAGGTTCTTTGCGGCTACGCCTGTGGTTCCACTGCCCATCGTGAAGTCCAAAACCGTCTCTTGTGGGTTTGTGTAGGTCTTGATGAGGTATTCCATGAGGGCGACGGGCTTTTGGGTGGGGTGTAGGCCGTCAGTGCTGGGAAACTTTAAGATGTTTCTTGGGTAACCAGTTTCCGTCTGCCTTGTTGTTTTTGAGCAAGAACCGTAATTGCCCCTATTTGTTCTTGATACAATCTTATCCGTCTTTTCTAGTCCTTGCGGTGCATATTGGCATTGACGTATATAAAACACTAAAACGTCTTCGGTTTGACGTAGAGGCTGTTTTTTCGCGTTGAGAAACCCCGTAGGTTTTGATTTCTCCCACACCCAACAATACTTAAACATCTTTACATTTGACATAACCAATGCACTGGTAAACGGCTGACTCGCCGTCATCACAATCGCGCCGTTCTTCTTCGTCACCCGCTTCAACTGCTCCCACATAGGCTCAAACGGGATAACGCTATCCCACTTACAGGCAGTCGTACCATACGGCGGGTCCGTCAACACCATATCAACAGACCCATCAGGGATGGACTTCATCAACTCCAGACAGTCACCTTGCATAAGTTTTGTATCAGGCATCCAACGCCTCCCCTATCAACTTGTAGATGTAACGTCTTGTGACGCCGTAGTCGCGCATCAGATGCGTCTTTGGCTTTCCAGCGTCATACTCACGCAGAATAGCCAAGTCGCGCTCGTCTTTCTCGCGTTCAGTCATTCACCAACCTCCACATAACAGCCACGATCAGCGCGATAATCGGAATCGAGTAGTGCGCAGGCAGTTCAGCGTAGAACCAGTGTAAGAATTTCCTCACCAGAACCCTCCCCAATGCAGTATCCAAGATACGAACGTGATGTTAAGCACATGCCCAATGATTCGACCAGCCCAAAAGGACTTGCTCCGGTTATCTTTGTGCTCGTATGTATCACCGATGACGCCGAGCATCAGGTAGGCTATCATCAGGGTTTGGGGCCATGTCATCACCGCAACACCTTCGCAATGTAGTGCAGTTCAAACTCCTTCTCACGCCGCTGATACAGCAAGACATCGCCGCGCACATACGCATCCCATGCCTGCTTCGCCACGTCACTCTTCACCGGATCTCTACCGGGAACAGTCCTCATGCAGTGAAACCCGATGTGATACACAATCTCATCGCCCTGCACTGCTCGCGCCAGCCTATCATCAAAGCTCTTCATTTTCTGACGTAATCCCTCATGGTTTCATAGTGGACACCAGTCGCTCTGGCCGCAGCCGCGATGGATGGATAACGCTTACCATCAATCCGCACCTTGCGTCCATGATTTTTTCCACGCGGGTTAAGCCCAACCGTATCAAGCCGTCCATCGACAACAGCCTTGCGCAAAGACTCATAGGTAATTCCCAGAGCCTTCGCAGCATCAGCCTTGGAGCGGTAGGTTATCCCGCGTATCGTGATTGGTTTAGGGTGGTTTGGCATTAACTCTTTGTCCTCGCTGAATATCCTGTTTTGGTTTTCTTGACATACCACAACGAGCCATCCGTGAACTCAAGAATGGCATCATCAGTCTTGTCCTTCATCAGAGACTTTATGGACTTCATCCCAAGAATAATGTCAGTCGGGTCGTCACACTCGATTATGTAGCGTGGCACTTCACATCCCCTCCCACTTGTAGATATGCACATGGCCTGTCTCGAACTCAGGCACGATGATCTCATAGGGCACCGCAACATACCCTTCAGGCGGCTCCACAGTCAGCCGTTCTGACTTCGTGCCCATATATTCCCAGTCAAACAGGAACCGCACAGCAATGCCGTCATATGTCAGCACGAACGTCTCGTCAGACGAGTGAACAGTCGAGTTCTTGAACGTGATGGACACCACAGCGCCAGGCACAGTCGGTTCATGCACCTCAACATAGGACTCCATGCTGGGCACTGCGTCCCATTCGCGGAGGGAGTTACCAGCGTGTAGCGGTGTGGCTACGAGGAGCAGGGGTAGGAGGTGGGGTTTAATCATCGGGATTTCTCCTCATACTTAACCTCAATGCGTCCAACCTCATCACGATTGATCCAGTGATTGCCTACGCGCACCATGCCGTTGTGGCAGATAGGCTCAGGCTCATTCCATCTGTGCGCACCGTTGTATTCTTGATTGTGCGTTAGAGTTATTGTGCGTGTGTAGATGGTGAATTTAGCAACCATTGGCTTTGGAGGTGGGGGTGTGTAGGTGTTTTTGCGTTTCCAGAACATGTCGGGGGTTCTCCTTAGTTGGTTCCTTCAACAATCGCCTTGTCGCCTTCTTTCATAACCTTCAAGGCAAACTCGTAACGGCCTCTCCAGAGCGCAACATCTTTGCGTAGTGCGACAATGGCCTCAGCGCGGGAAATCTCATCCTCTGTTGCGCTCATGGCATCAAGCCGCCTCTTCAAGCGCCTGTTCTCTGATATGAGTTCCTCCACTTCTTCCATCGCGTTGGCGAGATAGTCCATTGCGTCCGTCATCGTCATTCTCCTCAAAACGTGATGGTGACGCTATCGCCGGGATAGAACTTGTGGATGGCGTCATCTTCGCAATCAATCCACTGCGTCGAAACACTCCCATCATTGTAGATGTAGGTGTGTTTATCAGATTCCGTGTTCTTGATAACAAGAATAGGGCGCTCAGGGTCACCATCGAGCAGAGCGATATAGGCAACGCAGGATTTATCTTGTTTCGTCTTTGCGTAGGTGAAGGTGGGCATGTCGGGGTTCTCCTTTCGTTATTTGGTCAGGGTGGTAGGATTCGAACCTACGGCCTCCGCATTCCAAGTGCGGCACTCTAGCCAGACTGAGCTACACCCTGTTGATTGATATCAATCCATTAAAACTCTACTCCATCGCCGCAGTCAACAACATTCAGACCCATTTTTCTCCACATACGCACAAGGCGCGGACGATCATCGTAGACTCGGACGATATTGTAGTCATTGAAGTGCCAATCAAAGATGTCACGCTTAACGTCTGTGTCAGGACGGCGATCAGACTCTCGTCTCATTAGGACAATCGGCACGTCAATGTCAGCGCCACAATGCTCCCACAACCACTCCTCAGTGTCCTCTCGCGCAATGTCAGAACGTCCCGACAGAAAGATAATACGAGCATCATTTTTCTCAGCGTCACGCACAACTTGTTCCCAAACTTCACGACGGAAACCATCCCCCGAAACAGTGGCAAAGAAAGAATCCCAATCGTGATTACCGTCCTTGACGTAATGCAATCGGTGGCTCAAATCCGCAATCGTACCATCAATGTCACACAAGATGATATTGCTGTAAGGGAATCGACCAGATGATAGTGCCATGCTTGTCGCAACATGTACACCGACACCATTGTCACGACTTAGGTCACGATCAACGCATTCCTCATAAGGCGTATCCATGTCAATGACCTGAAAATTTGCATGGCACTCACGCGCAACATGGCTCCAGCGTTCACGATCAGCATCGCGCAAGTTCGTGTCATCAACAATAACCGAATAGCCATTGTTGAGCAGGCTTTCCACCATTGACCGCTGAACATGGCGTGTCACCTTTTCCTTCTTCCCGCTCCATTTTGCATCACCGTGCAGCATCGGGCGTAACTCGTCACGATTCACACGAACGAGATTACCAGCTTCACGCATCATCTCTTTTGCACGGGTTGTCTTGCCGCTACCAGGTAAGCCGCGCATCATCAAAAGTTTAGCCATTCTTTCACCTTTCTCCAGATTGCGTCGTTTACTTCTTTATTGTCCAACATCTTGAACACGATACCAGACAAGTCCTTGTTGTGAGCTATTATATAAGCCGCCTGCTCCTTGCGGCTGTCCATGTCTCTCACGGCATTGAACAGACCATCAGCCTTATCATAAACATCCTCATAGGTGCTATGCAGCCTCTCGTAGTCACGCTCAACCTCTTCGTAAAACTCATCAGGTACACCGGAGATCAAATCCGATAACTGACCGCCAGTGGTGATATGCTCCCATAGACGCTTGATGCTGTATTCCGTCATGATCTTATGCAGACGAACATACTCATCAAATTTGACCTTCACACGAAAATCACGGTCAGGCCAATATAGAACATAACCCTCCTCGTTATCTTTGTGTTTCGGCAAATCTTCGGGGCGGACGCAGCCAAATCTCTTTGCTCTATGAGGAAAATACTGAAGAACATCAGCAGGCTTGTGAGTTTTCAGGCAGATGGACTCCAGATACACCAACCCCTCAAATTCGCCGTAATCAACCACGATCCGATTGTCTGGATAGATGATCTCGAACAGATGCGTATAGCCGAAGCCAAACGGTAGGTGTGCAGGAAGCCACTTCCTTGCAGTCACTGCCTGCTCAGATGTGAATGACCCGCGTGTCGCAATGTGCCATTCAGCATTGTAGTGGAAAACAATACCAAGAGAACCATCCATCTTCTCCACTACATGAGCAGGTCCACTTGGAATGGTTTCATGTTCACTCAAGTTGAAGAATTTCGGCCATGGTTTTGCGATAATCTCCCCAGTCTCACGGTTCAGGATAAGCCCACGAGCAGAACGAGTAACATCATCCCAAGCACCAGAATACTGACACTCAGGGGTGTAGTTGTAGATAGCCAACTCTGGGTAGTCAGGGTGAACAGTCTCTTTGATGAGACCTCTTCGGATATAGTCTTCCATACGATTCTCCTTAGTTGCAATTTTTGCCTATCACACAATTTGGTGTTTGAAAAGGGAAATTTTTACAAAAAATATGTGGGGTTTGGTTTTTGGATTTTGGGAAAAAGTTATGGGGAGGGTAAGGCAGCCCCCAAACCGATTCGCTTCGGGCTTTTGACTTAACACGGTCGAAGTCAAGCGGAAAATGCCACCAGCACGAAGAAAGATAAAGATCGTTGCATAATTACAACTACGCCTGGTCGGTCCAGTCTGCTAGGCTCGAGCCATGGCCACGGTCTTTCATATCAACGATTCGCGCGCGGTTTCCCGCGTGGCCATTGGCGCGCGCGATAAGGAGTCGAAACAAATGGATAACTTGATTGAAACCGCTCTTTTCAAAGCTCGAGCTGCAAGTGATCGTGCAAGTGCACATCTCGAATTCGTGACCATGCTTGCAGCGGGTGGCATGACAAGACTCGCTGAAGATCGCCGCAAAGCATACGAGTCCGAGTCTCACATGGCGCAAGTGTACTATGCTATGGCATCGGAGCTTTCGGCATGAAAACCCAAACAAAAACACCACCACCGACCTTGCGCGACATTGTGGACGCTATTGTGGCGCGCCGTGGCGTTACGCTCTACAGGGAGTCGGCGCGATGAATGACCGCATAACAAAAAAACGTCTCGAGTCGCTGGCCGCGCAAGCGTCCGAAGTTGTCGGGAAAGAGATAACGCTTTGCAACGCGCCCCATTATGGGGGGTGGGCAGTAGAGACTAATCAAGGTTCCCGCCGCATAATGGAAAGAAAGAGCGCGCAGGCGTGCGAGTCTTTCTTGCAAGGCATTCTCTATGCGGGGGGAAAGATATGATCTCCGACACAATAGGATTCGCGCTGTTTTGCGCGGTATGTTTTTCAATGCTATCAATGGGAGTCTAATCAAATGGATACGCGATATATGAAAGAATTGACCACGCATGATCTGCTATGGCTGGCTTGCCGGGCACGTGCAGACAATGTGTGTGGTGGAACGCAACACTCACGTCAGATCGAGCGTGAGGCGCAACATGAATTGATTGCACGGTCGGAACCGGATTCGATCCTTGGCTTACATGCTAGGGCAGGGTCATACCATGCGGCCTATAATTTCATAACCGGATAATTGCAGCTAGGTCGCGCCCATTGTGGCGCGACTCGTGGTGCAATCATGCCCGGAAAAGAAAAGGAAAAGAGGATGATACCTGAATACCTGCAATGCTACCGCCCGACCTTCGCGCAGTATCTTGAGGCGCGCAAGCGGCCCGGAATACCTACCGCGCGCGCGGCGCTGCACAATGCTAAGTATATGCTTTATCGCGCGGCGCTATTGCAACGCTGGCATGATGCGGACGGAGATATTGTCGACTCGTATGAGGCAAGCGACAATTGGAGCGAAGGCGACTCGCGTGTTCGCATTGTGGTAATGCCGGATGATTTTTGCAGCATGGATGATTTGAAGGGCGATTGCTTCAATCCAGATGTAAACGACAATATAAGCCGCAATCGCCTTGCCCGTGAAGAGCGTGAATTTGAAGAGCGTGTTGAGCGTGATGGCGTCTGGGGATTCCGCGCGGAGTACTGGAGCGGCATGGAATGGATCGAAACGGATTCCATATGGGGATTCGTCGGGGATGATTTTATCGGTTCCTGTTATGACGACGACCTTATGGAATCCGCGCTGAATGGATTGTCGGAATGCCTTGTTAATGAGGCGCAAGCGATTGAGGCAACGCGACCTGATTTATACGCGATTGCCTAAAACCTATAGGCTGGCATTCGTGCCAGCCTTTTCCGCCTTGCTATGTCGCGTCAATGGTGGCGCGGCATTGTTTAGCGGAAAGGATAAGACATATGCTAATAATTGAGATTTGCCCGCATGAACCGCGCGCTATGTTCGCCGACGTGAAGGGTTATGAATCCGACATTGCAGACTGCACCGGATCCGGTGACGCGCAGGAAGCGTGCGAATATGTGCGCGACCAAATAGGCGTTGCCTTTTGCATTGTTGCGCGAAATGCGGCCGGCGAATATGAGAATCGCGAGGCGACGGAAGCGGAGATTGAAGCAACCGCGCGCGCTATTTACTTTGAATCAGACTCTGACTTTTCAGACGTCGATGTGGCCGCGACCTATCTGATATGGGAGGCGGCACATATGGAGGAGTCCTTAACGCAAGAATAATCGCATAAACTTGCCAGCCCTGCCATATACGCCCCGCGCGCCGCCCTAGTGATCTGCTAGGGCGGTTTTTCTCGTTTGATCCAGGCCTCGCTTACCATAGCGCCAGGCCTCGATGGCGCTTGCCTATAGGCTTGCCGGTCAGGTCACGTTGACTCGCGTCTAAACGCATTCACTTATGCGAATATGCGAATATGCGAATATGTGAATATGTGAATATGAGCATCCGCGCTCGACGGATACCCCGGTAGGGGAAATGAGCACCCCCCGGTAGTGGAAAAGCTCATGGGGTACAGAGGGAAATGAGCATCCCCGTA
>Ga0209953_1000376_pt1 | contig 16212 bp, 16 predicted proteins | sample SalPonred_H2O_MG_FD_185713 | JGI IMG/M metagenome (GOLD analysis project Ga0209953, IMG submission 185713) | Salt pond water microbial communities from South San Francisco under conditions of wetland restoration - Salt Pond MetaG... | ecosystem: Environmental > Aquatic > Non-marine Saline and... | reverse complement strand
GCGGTCGGCTCGTCCATGATCAAGATCTCGGCCTTGCGGTACAGCGCCTTGAGGATCTCCACCCGCTGCTGCGCGCCGACGGGAAGGTCCTCGACCTTGGCGTTGACGTCGACCTTCAGGCCGTATTCCTCAGATAACCGCGCGACTTCCGCTGTGGCCTTCTTCATGTTGACGAATATGGAGTTGCGCGGTTCGTCGCCCAAGATGACGTTCTCGGCGACGGTGAAGACGGGGACGAGTTGAAAGTGCTGGTGCACCATGCCGATACCCCGATTGATGGCATCCCGGGGTCCTTTGAGCTTCACGGGCTCGCCGTTGATGAGGATCTCCCCTTCATCGGGTTCGTAGAGGCCGTAGATCATCTTGACGAGTGTCGATTTTCCAGCGCCGTTCTCGCCGAGCAGCCCGACGATCTGACCCTTGTGAATGGTCAAGGAAACGTCCTTGTTCGCGACTACGCCAGGGAAGCGCTTGGTGATGCGGCGGGCTTCGAGGACGGGGGTGCCCGTTGCACGGAAGGCGGGCCCAGAAGAAGGCATAGTTGTCCCCTATTCCTTCTCGTACGGTTTGCCGACGGCTGCTGGTGGCTTGACCCGGCCGGACACGATCGCCAGCAGCACGATCGTCAGGATGTAAGGCAGCATGTTGATGAACTGTTGCGGGATGGCGATCACTTCATCGGCCTGCAACTGACTCGCCACTCCGTTGGCAAGGCCGAAGAACAGCGCCGCTCCGAGCGCGCCGATCGGGTTCCACGCTCCGAAGATCATGATGGCAAGGGCCGTGAAGCCACGTCCGGCCGTGAGCCCACGCTCGAAGGTGCTGGCGGCCTCGATCGACAGGTAGGCACCGGCGAGACCGGCCAGACCACCGGCGAGGGTGACGTTCAAGAACCTTGTGCGCTGGACGTTCACACCGGAGGTGTCCGCCGAGCCCGGCTTCTCACCGACCGCGCGGGTGCGCAGCCCCCAGATGGTCTTGAACAACAGAACCCACAACAGCACGGCTGTGAGCAGGGCCGCGTAGGTGAATAGGCCGTTGTCGAAGAACACCGGACCCACCAGCGGGATATCCGCTAGGACGGGGATGCGCAGCTTGGGAGTGATGGCCGGCAGGACATAGCCCTGCGAATAGAAGAAGGACGACAGGCCGGTAGCCAGGATGTTGATGATGGTGCCGGCGATGATCTGGTCCATCTTCCAGGTGACCGCACCGGTGGCCAGGAACGCACCCATGATCATGCCGGTGCCGACACCGATCATCGTGCCGAGGATGAGGTTGCCGGTGATCGCAGCCCCGAAGAAACCGGCGAAGGCGCTCATCAACATCTGGCCTTCGATACCGATGTTGATGATGCCGCTGCGCTCGCAGATGATGCCGACCATCGCAGCCAGGATCAGCGGTACCGCGTAGCGCAGCGAGAAGCTCAAGACCGAAACGGTGCGGTTCTCGTCCATCAAGAACGCGACGACGATGCCCGCGAAGATGGCAACGGTGAGGGTGTAGGCGTAGCGGGCTCTCATGCGCCACCCCAGCCCGAACTAACGGTGGTCTGCTTCATCGCCCGCTTGCGGAACAACAGCCGTCCGACGATCGGCGCGGCAACGAACAGCAGCGTGAGTGCCAAGATGACGTCCACCACCTCGGGCTCGATGCCCGTTTGGAATTGCAGTGATGCCGCGCCGGCGCGCAAGGTGCCGACGAGCAGTGCGGCGGGGATGGTGGCGATCGGGTTGGCGCGGGCAAGAAGAGCGATGGTGATGCCGTCGAAGCCCAGGCCGGCGTTGAACGATGGTTCGAAACGGCCGGTGATCCCCAGGGTCTCCACCGCGCCACCCATTCCGGCAAGCGCGCCGCTGACCGCCATCGCCAAGGCGATGGTCTTCTTGACGCCGATGCCGGCGTAGTTAGCGGCGCTGGGGTTCAAGCCGACGGTGTTGAAGCGAAAACCCTGAGTGGTGCGAGACAGGAACCAGCCGAAGAACAACGAGACGAACAGCGCGATGACGAAACCGGAGGGCACGAGGCCGAAATCACCGAGCGCCGCCGATTCGGCGATCTCCGGAGTGCGGGTGAGTGGCTGATCGGGTTCCTTGAGCGGCCGGCTGGCGAGGTAGTCAACCAGCGCGATCGCTACGGCGTTCAACATGATGGTGGTGATGACCTCGGAGACGCTGCGGTAGGCCCGAAGTACGCCGGCGATCGACGCCCACGCCGCCCCGCACAGCATCCCGAAGATGATCGCGAACGGGATGTGGATCACCATCGGCATCTGGAAGTTGTAACCGGCCCAGGCCGCACCGATCGCGCCGACGAGCAACTGGCCTTGCGCACCGATGTTGAACAGCCCGGTCCGCAGACCCACGGTGACCGCTAGGCCGGTGAGGATCAGCGGGGTGGACTTCTCCATGACCCGCATGAGGCCATCGGCGTCGCCGAGGGCGGAGGAGAACAGCACCCAGTAGGCCTCGAGCGGGTTCACTCCCTGGAACCAGATCAAGATCCCGCCGATGGAGAAGGCGAGCAGCACCGAGGCCAGCGGCAGGACGATCGACTGGACTCGCGTCCAGCGGCCGGCGCGCTGTGGATCCGGGTCGGTGAACCCGAGATCGGTCTGCGCGGGATCGGTCACGGACATGGCGCTGAATCCTTGCACACAGTGGACGGATGATTGACGGAGTTGATCGATAAGAAGGGCGGGAGCAACTCAACGTCGCTCCCGCCCCCCTTTCAGGTGTTACAGATGGTGACTAGTTCTCCAGCAGTGCCAGACCGCCGGTATCGATCGTGCCGTCCACGAGGCCAGCGAGCACCTCATCGATCTGCGCCTTGACGTCGTCCGGCACAGCCGCCTCGGTGTCGTGGTACGGCGCGAGGCCGGTCGGACCGAAGAAGTTACCGCCGGGGAACGCACCGTCGTAGGACAGCAGCACGAGCTCCTCGGTGCCCTCGACCAACTTCTTCTCCGCCGAGGTCAGCAAGCACGGAGCGGCCTGCGGAACGGTGAAGTACTGATCGATGTCCACTCCGATGCAGAACACGCTCTCACCTGCGCCGGGATCCTTCGCGATCTCGATCAGACCGCCGTTACCGGTTTGACCACCAGCGGCGAAGATGACGTCGATTCCCTGGTCGAGCTGCTTACGGGACTCCGCAGCACCCCACTCCGGGTCGGTGAACGCGTTGTTCGGCTCGTGGTAGACGAGGGTGACGTCCACATCCGGATTAGCGGCCTGCGCGCCAACCTTGTAGCCCTCACCGAACAACTTCACCGGCGGAACGGTGTCGGTGCCGAGCACCGCACCCACCTGGTTCGTCTCGGTCATGAGTCCGGCGAGGAAGCCCGCGGCGTAGCCCGCGCGGTCCTCGTTGAAGACCAGCCCCGTGAGGTTCGGGATGGTCTCGCCCTGGAACTGGTCGACGCCAACGAAATCGATATCCGGGTACTCAGCAGCCGCGGCGATCGACGCCTCGGCCATCAAGAATCCGACCGTGACGATGGTGTCGTAGTCGGCCTGGGCGAACTGCGCGATGTTGTTCGCATAGTCCTTCGGATCGGTCGTCTCGATGAACTTGGCGAATCCCCCGACCTGCTCCGCCGCGAGCTGGGTGCCCTCCCACGCGGCCTGGTTGAACGACTTGTCGTCCACCTTGCCGGTGTCGGTCACCAGTCCGACGCAGTAGTTCTCCTCGGCAGCGCAGTTGCTGTCGTCGGTCGTGACGCCGGAGCCAGCGTCTTCCGCGGCTGCGTCGTCGCCTCCCTCGGACTCCTCAACCTGCTCCTCAGTTGTCTCCTCGGCGGCGGCGGTCTCCTGCGCAGTCGACTCGGCGGAATCACCGGAATCGCTGGTGCAGCCGGCCAGCACCAAGGCAGCGGTCGCGAAACCCGCGACCAGTAGCTTGCGATGCATGCATGTGCCTTTCTGTCGGGTCTCCGTCACCGCCGTGGAGCCCGCGGAATCGATCACGGCCACCGACGATGGGGAGTTTCGGATAGCCGGACACTAGTTGCCGTTTGTTACGCAATCGCTTCCCGCACGCAATTAGCCCGTGGTCGCTATCAACTTGTAACACGACTGACCCACGAGCCGTGACCTATGTGACGCGTGTGACTGATTGTGTTCAAAACGGGGCGCGGGCACTCGCCGACCAGCCGCCATCCACCGGCAGCACCACCCCGTTGACGCCCGCTGATTGCGGGCCGATCAAGAAGGCGACAGCCTGCGCGACCTGGGTCGCCGTGACGGGTCGACCACTCGGCGCACTCGAGGTCCACCACGCGTAGCCCTGCGGCCAGGCCTGCGCCAGACCCTCCCGCTCGATGAGGCCGGGGGCGATGGCATTCGCGCGCATTCCGCGGGGTGCGAGTTCGAGGGCCAGCGAGCGGGTGAAGGACTCCAACGCGGCCTTCGCCGCGGCGTAGTGCGCGTGGTTCGGGAAGGCGACCGATGCCTCCACCGAGGAGATGTTCACGATCGCACCGTCGATGCCCAGTGAATCGATCGCCGCGGAGCTGACCCGGGCGGCCGAGAGCAGCGATGCCTGCAGCATCTGCTGCCAACCGTCATCGTCGAGGTCACCGAAGGCCGCAGGGGTCTGATCGGCGCTGTTGTTGACAACCGCATCGAGCCTGCCGAATCGTTCGATCACCGCTGCGACCAACGCATCCGCAGCCTGGCTACCGGAAGCCAAATCGGCTGCGAAGGCACGGGCCGCGCCGCCCGCATCGGTGATCTCGGCTACGAGCTCTTCGGCTGCCTGCGAGCCGGATCGGTAATGCACCGCGATGGCGTATCCGCTTTCGGCGCACACCCGCGCGATGGCCGCACCGAGGTGGCCGGAGGCACCGGTCACCAACACCACCCGCTGCTGCGTCATGTGCTACTCCTCACTGGCTCTTCCTCGTCAGTTCCTGCGCATGCGCGCCGCGATCTGCTCACCGGCCGCTGCCCAGGCGGACAGATCGGTTTGCGCGGTCGCGAGTTCGAATTCGGTGAACGGCGGGGCCAGTACGCACGAGACCAGCGTCCACTCGCCGTCGGTGAGCGTGCCCTGCCAGTGGCCACCGGGGATCCGGTAGTGCGGAACTTGACCCTCAACTAAGTCGGTACCCAAAGTGATCGATTCGTGGGAGCCATCGGGCGCGAGGACCAGGATGCGCGCGGGAGCCCCCGCGATGTGGGTCCAGGCTTCGTCTTCCTTGAGCCGGTGCATCGCACTGAAATCGTTGGGCGTGATGAGTGCGTAGATCGCGTTGGCGAACTCACTGCGCCACAGCAACGAGATCCAACAACCCTCGCCCTCGAGGTACTCCATGTCCAGCGCATCGATGACCTGCTCGGCTGTCATCCGCATGAGGTCCATGGCTACTCGTTCGCCACGTGCGCGCGAGCTGCGTCCATGACCTCACGCTGCTCGACCTTGGTGGGTCGCCGATCGGCGACCACCTGCTCACCGGCGACGAAGACATCGCGAACATCACTGCGACCGGCTGCGTAGACCAAGGCGGTGAACGGATCGTGAAGTGGCGTGAGGTGCGGCACCTCGGTGTCCACGACGATTACGTCCGCCTCCTTGCCCACCTCCAGGCTGCCGATCCGATCGCCCATGCCGAGGGCGGCGGCCCCGTCGATGGTGGCAGCCCGCACGATGTCCTGGGCGCTGATGGCGGCCGGATCGTGGTGCACGAGGCGGGCGAGGTTGGCGGCCAGGCGCAGCACCGAGAACATGTCCAGATCGTTGCTCGAGGAGCAGCCGTCGGTTCCCAGCCCTACGCGGATGCCCTGCTCGCGGTAACCGACGAGATCCATCGCACCGCTGGCGAGCTTGAGATTGGAACCGGGGTTGTGGGCGACGAACGCACCGCCTGAGGCGATGTCCGCCCGATCGGCCTCGTCCAATCGAACGCAATGCGCGAGTGTGCTGCGCTCGTCGAGTAGGCCTGCATCGCGCAGCAACGCGGTGGGGCGGGCACCGTGGGCGGCGATGGTGTCGTCGTTCTCCTTATCGTTTTCGGAATTGTGGGTGTGGATGCGGGCATCGATCTCGCGGGCGAGTTCGTTGATCTCCAACAGGTGCGCGGGGTTCACGATCAACGGGCTATGCGGCATCAGGTAGCGCGGTGCGTACGGACCGCCGATCTCGGCCAGTGTGCTCGGCCACGAGCGGGTCAACTCGATGCGTTCTGACCATTCGAGTCCATCGGGCCCGGGGAAGTCGAAGAAGACCGGGCCGATCGCGTGGCGGATGCCGACTTCCACCGCCCCGCGATGCGCGGCCTCGGGATGGAAGTACATGTCTAGCGCGGTGGTCGTGCCCCCGAGCAGCGCTTCGAGCGCGCCGAGTCGGGCCCCGAGGTAGGTGCCCTGCGGTCCCATGATCCGCGCTTCCTCGGCCCAGACCCGCTCGAGGAAGCCTTGGAGATCCACGTTCTCGGCGACTCCCCGCAACAAGGTCATCGGCAGGTGCGTATGCAAGTTCACGAAGCCGGGCAGCACGATGCAGCCACCGGCATCGATGATGTTGTCGGCTTCGAATCCCGAGGTATCACCGACCGCAACTAAGCGACCGTCGTCGATCGCGATACCGGCGTGCTCGAAGATCACGTCCTGGTCATCACAGGTGATCAGGTAACGGGCATCGGTGATGAGGGTGTCGACGCGGGCCATCAGGCGAGCAATCTCGCTGCTTCGGACAAAACGCGCGTGACGGTCGCGGCGCCGTCGGCAACGACCGCTTGGACGTCCTCGATGGTGATCGGCTCGCTGCCTTGACCGGCGGCCGGATTCGCGACGATGCACAAACTCGCGTACGGCAGATCACGCTCGACCGCGAGCACCACTTCCGGCACACCGGTCATTCCCACCACGGTCACCCCGGCGGCGGCAGCCAGCCGGATCTCGGCCTTGGTCTCGAATCTCGGGCCCTCGTACGCCCCGTAGATGCCGTGGTCGATCACGGTGACGCCGAGGTTGTCGGCAGCTTGCTTCCAGGCTGCGCGCAGCCGCGGGTGGTACGGCTCGCCCATGTCGACATGGACGACGCCTTCGGGGGTGGATCCGTCGTAGAAGGTGATCGGGCGGGCCTTGGTGAAGTCGATGAAATCGTCGACGATCACCAGGTCACCGGCTTCGGTGCCGACTCCCCCGACCACGTTGACCGCGAGGATCTCGGTGACGCCGAGGTCGAGCATCGCCTGGATGTTGGCCCGGTAGTTGACCATGTGCGGTGGAACCGAGTGGTCGTAGCCGTGGCGGGAGATGAAGACGGTGCGCCGATCGTGCAAGGTTCCGACCCGTGCCCGGGTGGGCCCGTAGATCGTCTCGACGGTGATGTCCTTCGGATCGCGAAGGTCCTCGAGTGCGTAGAAACCGGTTCCGGCGATCACGCCGAGTGCTGCGCTGCTCACAGGCGGCAGGTTAGCGATGGGCGGGCAGGTCCTCGGGGCCGAAGCCGTCCGGGAGCAGGACCGACAGCGGGGTTGGCCCACCCACGCGGTCGATGATCAGGTCCGCTCCGCCGTGTTCCCACAGCAGTTGCCGGCAACGTCCGCACGGCAGCAGCGGTCCGGGGTTCGGGCCCACGCAGGCGAACGCGACGAGGCGGGACTTGCGATCAGGTGGGCTGGTGCGCACGAGTTCGCTTACCAACCCGCACTCGGCGCACAAGGTGGTGCCGATCGAGGCGTTCTCCACGTTGCAGCCGGTCACGATGCGGCCGTCGTCGGTGAGGGCGGCGGCGCCGACCGGGTGCTGGGAGTAGGGGGCGTAGGCGTGGTCACGGGCCTGCTCGGCGGCTAAGCGAAGGGCGTCCCAATCGATATCGGTCACGAGCGGCACGTTATTCCAGGTTAGGCCCTTAACCTGGAATAACGACTCCGCTATTCCAGGTTAAGGGCCGACCGCTAGTCGATTCGGGCTATCTCCTGGCCCTGCTTGGCGGTGCCTTCTTCTTCGACCAGGCAAGTGATGGTCCCGGCGATCGGGGCCTCGACATCGACCGAGACCTTGTCCACCATGACCTCGGCGATGACCTGGCCGGCCTTGACGGTTTCGCCGGTGTTGGCGAACCAGGTGGCCACGACCCCTTCGGCGTCCGGATCGTTCGACATCTCAGGGAACGAGATGGTCTCGCTCATGCAGTCACCTTCGCGATCGCGGCCTTGATCTTGTCTCGCGTGGGCAGTGCCTCGTACTCCAGCACCCGTGCGTATGGCACCGGGACATCCGGGTAGCACACCCGCTCCACGGGGGCCTTGAGCATGCTCGGATCCGTATCGGCGATCGTGGCGACGATCTCCCCACTGAGTCCGAAGGACTTGTAGTCCTCATCGACGATTACCAGTTTTCCGGTCTTCGCGACCGAGGACAAGATCGCCTCGCGATCCAGCGGCACTAGCGAGCGCAGGTCGATGACCTCGACACTGGTGGTGCCTTCGAGTTCCTCGGCGACGTCCAGGCAATGCTGGACCGAGATGGACAAGCTCACCACCGTCACATCCGAGCCTTCGTGCGCGATGGCGGCCTTGCCGATCGGCACGGTGTACTCCTCTTCGGGCACCGGACCGATGGAACGCGGATTCTTGGCCATCCAGGGCAGGCCCATCACACCTTTGTGGAACATGAAGACAACCGGATTGTCGTCCCGGATCGCCGAGATCATCAGGCCTTTCGCGTCGTACGGGTTCGACGGCACCACGATCTTCATGCCCGGCATATGCGCGAACGTGGCCCACAGGCACTGGGAGTGCTGCGCGGCATCTGAGTAGCCACCACCCACCGCGGTCATCAGCACCATCGGCACCTTCACGTTGCCACCGGACTCGTAGTGGATCTTGGCCATGTGGTTGTAGATCTGGTCGAAGCAGACCCCGAAGAAGTCGACGAACATCAATTCGACCACCGGCCGCAGACCTTCGACGGCGGCACCGATGCCGGCCCCGATGAAGCCGGTCTCGGAGATGGGGGTATCGATGATGCGGGTGGAGCCGAACTCCTCGAACAGCCCGCCGGTGGATCCGAAGATTCCGCCGTAAGGGCCGACGTCCTCGCCCATGACGAACACGTCGGGGTTGGCGCGCATCTCCTGGGCAATGCCCTCGGAGATCGCCTTGGCGGTGGTGACCCGGCGCGTGCCGGCGTCGATCGTTGCGGTCATGTCGTTATCCCTCTCGTCTTTGGTCTCTCGACGCCGTCACGCGAATACGTGCAAGTAGGCGTCGCTGGGCTTGGGTTCCGGGCTGGAAGTGGCGAAGTCGATCGCGGCCTGGACTTCGGCTTCGGCTTCGGCCTTGATTTGCGCGGCCTGCTCCTCGGTGAGCAGCCCAGCGGAGAGGAGCCGCTTCTCGTAGGCAGGAATCGGATCCCGCTCGTTCGCCTCACCTAGTTCGTCCCCGCGGTAGGCCTGGGCGTCACCCTCGAAGTGGCCCCACATGCGAACGGTGTGGATCTCCAGCAGCGTCGGTCCGCCACCGGCACGAGCACGCTCGACCGCGGTCTTGCACGCTTCGTAGATCATCTCGACGTCGTTGCCCTCCACGCGTTGGGATGGCATGCCGTAGGCCGTACCGCGCAAAGATCCATCCTTGATCGGGGTTGCGGTGTCACGCGCGACGGAGATCGCCCAATCGTTGTCCTCGATGATGAACACCACGGGCAACTTCCACATGGACGCGAGGTTCAGTGCCTCGTGGAACGCGCCCTGGTTCGCCGCCCCTTCACCCGCAACGGCGACGGCGATGTTGTCGGTGCCCTTGCGCGAGAAGGCGAGCGCCTGACCGACGGCCACCGGCATGCCCTCGGCGATGATCCCCGAGCACGAGAAATGCTGCTCCGGATCGAACAAGTGCATATGCCCGCCCTTGCCATGGCACAGACCCGTGTCACGGCCGTAGATCTCGGCGGTCATCTTGTTGATGTCCACGCCCTTCGCCAGCGCCAGGTGATGCGGTCGGTGCGGGCCGGTGATGGCGTCGTCCTTGCCCAAGTTCGCGCACAGGCCCACCGCCACGGGCTCCTGTCCTGCCGCTAGGTGCATCTCACCGGGGATGAGCCCGGCTCCGATATCCCACTGCGGCGTCTTATCTGCGTGATAGTTCGCCTGCAGCGCTGCCTCGTATGCCCGAATTCGCACCATTTGCCGGTAGAAATCCACTCGGGTGTCGTTGTCGACCATGTCGCCCCTTCCGCCTGTTCGTCCACCTGTCCTTCGTCCAGGTGCTAATCGCCTGTCCGCGCGGTGGGTAGCTACGAGCCTGCCCCCGCGGCACCCGCACCGGAAGGGGCAAAATTTCAAATAGCGGCACACGGACCGGCCAATGCGGACTAACGTCAAACACCTCGGGGGAAGGTCCGCTCGATCCTGCGAGGTTCGATGGTCGCCTGCGACAGTTCGCCGACGTTGATCCAATCGGTGCAACGCGCGTTGCACTTGATCGAAGCCGTTAGCGCACGAGACGGTCGGGCCCACGCGAAGGAATTGGCGCGCGATCTCGAATTGACTCCCTCGACCACCTACCACCTGCTACGCACCCTGACCCACGAGGGATACCTGCGCAGGCTCGACGACGGCAGCTACGTACTCGGCCCGACCCTCACCCAGGTGGCGAGCTGCGATCCACTCGCTGCCACGCTCGCGCGAGTTCGACCCGCGATGCAAGGGCTACGCGACGAAGTCCGGGCGCCGGTGTATCTCGCGCTGTACAGCGACGGCGAGATCACCGTCGAGGAGATCGTCGACTCCCCCAAGGCTCCCTCGATCGACCTATGGGTGGGGATGCACGATTCCGCGCACGCGACCGCGCTGGGCAAGTGCATCCTGGCCGCACTACCCGATGCTCAGCGACGGGACTACCTAGCTCGTCATCCCCTGCACTCCTTGACCCGGCGCACCGTCACCGACGCCCGCCGACTCGAAGATGAAATCCACCACGCTGGTGCGATCGTGCACGACGCCGAGGAGTACGCGATCGGCGTGCACTGTCGCGCGGCACCGGTCGTAACACCCCAAGTGGTGGGTGCGGTGGCCGTGGCACACAGCCGGAAACCGATCCTTACCGAGTACGAACTCGATTCCGCGCTCACCAGAAGCGCGCAGCGGATCCAACGTTCGCTGGCGCTGCCCATCTCGGCCTAGAACGCATCCTTTGGCTGGTACATCCCCCACACGTCGCGCAGTGCGTCGGAGACCTCGCCGACGGTGGCCTTCGCCTTCAGCGCATCGCGCATCGGGTAGAGCAGGTTGCCATCGCCGGCCGCCGTCTCCCGGATGAGACCGAGCAGGCGCTGGACGTCGTCGTTGTCTCGTTCGGCCTTCAACTTGGCCAAACGTTCCTTCTGCTCGGCTTCGATCGACATGTCGACCTGGAGGGGGTCGTAGTGCTCATCGCCCTCGACCCGGAATTTGTTGACTCCGACCACGATTCGTTCGTCGCTATCGATCTGTTGGGTCACCTGGTAGGCGGACTTCTCGATCTCGGACTTTTGGAAGCCCTCCTCGATGGCGGTGACCGCACCGCCCATCTCCTGCACTTGGTCGATCAACGCCATCGCTGCCGCTTCGATCTCGTCGGTCAACGATTCCACAACGTAGGAGCCGGCGAACGGATCGACCGTCTTGGTGACGTCGGTCTCGTAGGCCAGCACCTGCTGGGTGCGCAGGGCGAGTCGAGCAGCCTTCTCGCTGGGAAGCGCGATGGCTTCGTCGTAGGAGTTGGTGTGCAGCGATTGGGTGCCGCCGAGAACCGCCGCGAGCCCTTGGACAGCCACGCGCACCAAGTTCACCTCGGGCTGCTGGGCAGTTAGTTGCACGCCGGCGGTTTGCGTGTGGAAGCGCAGCATCCACGATTTCGGGTTCTTGGCACCGAAGCGCTCCTTCATGATCCGCGCCCACATACGTCGCGCGGCGCGGAACTTGGCGACCTCCTCGATGATCGAGGTGCGCGAGACGAAGAAGAACGCCAAGCGCGGTGCGAAATCATCGACGTCTTGCCCGGTCTCCACCGCGGCGCGCACGTACTCGATCCCGTCGGCCAGCGTGAAGGCGATCTCCTGCACGGGAGTGGCCCCTGCCTCGGCCATGTGATACCCGGAGATGGAGATGGTGTTCCACTTCGGGATCTCGGCCCGGCAATACGTGAAAATGTCGGTGATCAGCCGAATGCTCTGGGCCGGCGGGTAAATGTAGGTCCCGCGCGCGATGTATTCCTTGAGGACATCGTTTTGGATCGTCCCGCCGAGATCCTCGATATTGGCGCCCTGTTCCTCGGCGACCAACTGGTACAGCAGCAACAAGATGGCCGCCGGGGCGTTGATGGTCATCGAGGTGGTGACCTGGTCGAGCGGGATGCCCTCGAACAGCACTCGCATGTCCTCGATCGAGTCGATAGCCACGCCCACCTTGCCCACCTCGCCGTGGGCGAGTGGATGGTCGGAGTCGTAGCCCATCTGGGTGGGTAGATCAAAGGCGACGGACAGGCCCATGGTGCCGGCCTCGAGGAGTTGCTTGTAGCGCTCGTTGGATTCCTTCGCGGTGCCGAAGCCCGCGTACTGGCGCATGGTCCACGGGCGACCGGTGTACATCGTGGGATACACGCCCCGGGTGTACGGGTACTCGCCGGGCTCGGCCAATTGGGTGGCCGGATCCCAGCCGTCCAGCGACGACGGCTCGTATACGGATTCGAAGGGCAGTCCGGACTCTGTTTCGGCCATGGCCCAAACCCTAGGGTGCGATCGCCAGTTCGCCGGATGGGCTGTGAGCCGGAACACCTGGGGACCTCACGCACCCGCCGGGCCGAGTGGCCGAACCCGGGATACTCTGTGCGTCGTACCAGGTTGCGGCTCCCGCTCCTGAGTCAACCGCCGAGTAGAGGAGGAGTTCCGGTGGCCACCACCACGCCCGTCGGGACGCTGTATCGCGGCGGTGAAGGCATGTGGACCTGGGTCCTACATCGCATCACCGGAGTGGGCGTCTTCTTCTTCTTGTTCGTGCACGTCTTGGACACCGCCTTGGTGCGGGTTTCGCCCGAGGCCTACGACACCATCATCGCGACCTACAAGACGCCGATCGTGGCGCTGCTGGAGGTCGGGCTCGTGGGGGCCGTGCTGTTCCACGCACTCAACGGCCTACGGGTCATCGCGGTGGACTTCTGGTCCAAGGGGCCACGCTTCCAGCGCCAGATGACCTGGGGCATCGCCGCCGTATGGCTGGTCGTGATGCTCCCGGGCGCCTACTACATGTTGATGCACTCCATCGAGGCACTGTTCGGGAGTACCCCATGAGCGCGCCAAGTATCGAAACCCCCCGTTCGCTGAGCCGGCGCAACGCCCAGCGCAGCAACTTCGAGCTCTATTCGTGGCTGTTCATGCGGGTATCGGGGATCGTTCTTGTGTTCTTGGTGCTCGGCCATCTGTTCATCATGAATTTCCTCGACGGCGGTGTGCAGCGCATCAACTTCGCTTTCGTGGCGGGCCGCTGGGCCAGCCCGTTCTGGCAGGTCTGGGACCTCACGATGCTGTGGCTGGCGATGCTGCATGGCACCAACGGCATGCGCACGATCATCAACGACTACGCCGAGCGCGACCAGACCCGCTTTTGGCTGAAGATGGTGCTGTACGTGTCCTCAGCCTTCATCATCCTCCTCGGGACGCTCGTCATCTTCACCTTCGATCCGAACCTCGGTTAGTAGAGAGGCGTGTAGCGACATGCAGACCCACACCTTCGACGTCATCATCGTCGGCGCCGGTGGCGCCGGAATGCGCGCGGCGCTGGAATCGAGCACCCGCGCCCGCACGGCGGTGCTCACAAAGTTGTACCCCACCCGCTCGCACACCGGTGCGGCGCAGGGCGGCATGTGCGCGGCCCTGGCCAACGTGGAAGAGGACAACTGGGAGTGGCACACCTTCGACACCGTCAAGGGTGGCGACTACCTCGTCGACCAAGACGCTGCGGAGATTATGTGCCGCGAGGCCATCGATGCGGTGCTCGATCTGGAGAAGATGGGCCTGCCGTTCAACCGCACCCCCGAGGGACGCATCGACCAGCGCCGGTTCGGCGGGCACACCCGCAACCACGGTGAGGCCGCGGTCCGCCGTTCTTGCTACGCCGCGGACCGCACCGGGCACATGATCTTGCAAACGCTCTACCAGAACTGCATCAAGGAAGGCGTGGAGTTCTTCAACGAGTTCTACGTTCTCGACCTGCTGCTGAACGAGGAATCCGGCGAGCCGGTCGCCTCGGGAGTGGTGGCCTATGAACTCGCCACCGGCGAGATCCACCTATTCCAGGCAAAGTCCATCGTGTTCGCCACCGGTGGCTACGGCAAGGTCTGGAAGACCACCTCCAACGCCCACACCCTCACCGGCGACGGCATGGGGATCGTGTGGCGCAAGGGCCTACCGCTGGAGGACATGGAGTTCTACCAGTTCCACCCCACGGGCCTGGCCGGTCTGGGCGTGCTGCTCACCGAAGGTGCCCGCGGCGAAGGCGGCATCTTGCGTAATGCCTCCGGCGAACGATTCATGGAGCGCTACGCCCCCACCATCAAGGACCTCGCGCCCCGCGACATGGTCGCCCGGGCGATGGTCCAGGAGGTTCGCGAGGGCCGTGGCGCTGGGCCGAACAAGGACTACGTCTACCTCGATCTCACCCACTTACCCGCTGAGCAGGTCGAGTCGAAGCTTCCCGATATCACCGAGTTCTCCCGCACCTACCTGGGCGTGGATCCGATCACCGAACTGGTGCCGGTCTTCCCCACCGCGCACTACGCCATGGGCGGTGTGCCGACCAACGTCGAGACCGAAGTGCTGCGAGATAACGAGCACGTGGTCCCGGGTCTGTACGCGGCCGGCGAGGTCGCCTGCGTTTCGGTGCACGGCGCGAACCGGCTGGGCACCAACTCGTTGCTGGACATCAACGTCTTCGGCCGGCGTGCTGGCATCGCGGCGGCGGAGTACGCGAACTCCGTGGATCACGTCGAACTGCCCGCTGATCCGCAGGGCGCCACCATCGCTTTGGTCGAGCGGCTGCGTAGTGGCACCGGCAGCGAGCGGGTGGCGGCAATCCGCAAGGACATGCAGGACACCATGGACATGAACGCCCAGGTGTACCGCACCGAAGCGACCTTGAAGCAGGCCCTCGGCGATGTGCAAGAACTCAAGCGCCGCTTCGCGAACGTCTCGATCCAGGACAAGGGCACCCGCTACAACACCGACCTCATCGAAGCGATCGAGCTTGGTTTCCTACTCGACCTCGCAGAGGTGACGGTCGTTAGCGCGCTCGAGCGCAAGGAATCCCGCGGCGGTCACGCTCGGGAGGACTACCCCAACCGCGACGACGTCAACTTCATGCGGCACACCATGGCCTACCAGTCCACCGACATCAGCGGTGAGGATTACGTGCGCTTGGACTACAAGCCAGTGGTCACCACCCGCTACGAACCGATGGAGCGCAAGTACTGATGGCAGCCGTTGTCGAGGAGACGATCGTCCCGGAGGCCGAGGTCCCGGTCGCGACCGATGTCACCTTCCGTATCCGTCGATTCCTGCCCGATGTGGACGAAGACGCCCACTGGGAGGACTACACCGTCGCCCTCTTCCCCACCGACCGTGTACTGACCGCGCTGGAGAAGATCAAGGGCGAACTCGACGGCACCTTGAGCTTCCGGCGCTCCTGCGGGCACGGGATCTGCGGCTCGGACGCCATGCGCATCAACGGGCGCAATCGGTTGGCGTGCAAGACCCTCGTCAAGGACCTCGACATCAAGAAGCCGATCACGGTCGAACCCATCAAGGGTCTGCCGGTCGAGAAGGACATGATCGTCGACATGGAGCCGTTCTTCGCGGCCTACCGGCAGGTGCTGCCGTTCTTGATCCCCGAGGGTCACGAGCCGACCCGCGAGCGGCTGCAATCGGCCGAGGATCGCGCCCGCTTCGATGACACCACCAAATGCATCCTGTGCGCCGCGTGCACCACTTCCTGCCCGGTCTACTGGACCGACGGACAGTACTTCGGGCCGGCTGCGATGGTCGCCGCGCACCGGTTCATCTTCGATAGCCGCGACTCGGGCTTCGAGCAGCGCCTCGAGGTGCTCAACGACAAGGAGGGTGTGTGGCGTTGCCGCACCACCTTCAACTGCACCGATGCCTGCCCCCGCGGCATCCAGGTCACCAAGGCGATTCAAGAGGTCAAGCGCGCCCTGATCTTCCGCCGCGTCTA
>Ga0209953_1000374_pt1 | contig 16265 bp, 15 predicted proteins | sample SalPonred_H2O_MG_FD_185713 | JGI IMG/M metagenome (GOLD analysis project Ga0209953, IMG submission 185713) | Salt pond water microbial communities from South San Francisco under conditions of wetland restoration - Salt Pond MetaG... | ecosystem: Environmental > Aquatic > Non-marine Saline and... | reverse complement strand
TCGGAGACCTTCGACGACGAAGGCCCAGCCAAGCGCCCGAGTGTGCAGGTGGGCGATCCGTTCATGGAGAAGCTGCTGATCGAGGCCACGTTGGAGGTGTTGAAGTCGGGACTTGTCGAGGGCATCCAGGACCTCGGCGGTGCGGGGATCTCGTGCGCGACCAGCGAACTGGCCTCCAATGGCGAGGGCGGCATGCACGTGTGGCTCGACCGGGTATTGCTGCGTGATCCCACGCTGAGCCCCGAAGAGATTTTGATGAGCGAATCGCAGGAACGCATGTGCGCGATCGTCACGCCGAAGAACATCGATGCGTTCCTCGAGCACTGCCGCAGGTGGGACGTAGAAGCGGTGGTGATCGGTGAGGTCAATGATTCGGGTCGACTCACCATCGATTGGCACGACGAGCGCATCGTGGATGTCCCGCCGCGAACCGTGGCGCACGAAGGGCCGGTCTACGAGCGCCCCTTCCATCGTCCGTCCTGGCAGGACGATCTGCAGGCCGATACGCCGGATCGTTTGGATCGGCCAGGAGCCGACGGACTGCGCGAGACACTCCTCGAACTCGTCGCTGCACCGAACCTCGCAGGCAAATCCTGGATCACCGATCAGTACGACCGCTATGTCCTCGGTAACACGGTTCTGGCGCAACCGGAGGACTCCGGCATGGTCCGCATCGACGAGGTAACAGGCCGCGGCGTGGCGATCTCCACCGACTGCAACGGCCGCTTCGCGAAGCTCGATCCGTATACCGGTGCCAAGTTGGCACTCGCGGAGTCCTATCGCAACGTCTGCGCGACCGGTGCCGTCCCGCTAGCGGTGACCAACTGCCTGAACTTCGGCTCGCCGGAGGACCCCGAGGTGATGTGGCAGTTCGCCGAGGCGACCCGCGGCCTGGCAGATGGTTGCGCCGAACTCGGCACGCCGGTTACCGGCGGGAACGTCAGCTTCTACAACCAAACCGGCGAGACCGCCATCTTGCCGACACCCGTTGTCGGCGTGCTCGGGGTGATCGACGATGTCGGACGGCGTACCCCGATGCAGTGGGGACCGGACGGTGAACTCATCTATCTGCTCGGTGATACCCGCGATGAGTTCGGTGGCAGCGAATGGGCGCATCTGCACGGGCATCTCGGTGGGCTGCCGCCGCAGGTCGATCTGCAGCGCGAACGCATTCTCGGCGAGATCCTGGTAGCCGGTTCCCGGGACGGGATGCTCACGGCCGCGCACGATGTCTCCGATGGTGGGTTCGCGATGACCATCGTCGAGATGGCACTGCGCTCAGGCATCGGAGCGAGGTTGTGGCTGCCCGATGGGATCGATCCGTTCGTGCAATTGTTCGCCGAGTCCGCTGGTCGGGCCGTCGTCGTCGTTCCGCGAAGCGAGGAGTTGCGGTTCAGCGAGATGTGCGGCGCGCGCGGCGTGCCCGCTCAACGGATCGGGGTGGTCGATTCCGAACTCGGCCCCGACGCTGGGTACGCCGCAGGGACCCAGGTGCTGCAGTTCGGTGATTACTTCACCGTCACGCTCGATGAACTTCGGGCAGCGCATGAACGCCCGCTGCCGGCCTTGTTCGCGTGAGCGAGGAAGCGTGGGTGGGGCCAGCTCGGGCCGTGCTGTTGGAACTCCAGGCCGGGCAGGTGCCACCACGCGATGTGCAGCGGGCCGCCGTCAAGGGGGCACTCGCTGCGCTCGTGGAGCGAGCCCCGGGACGTAGCGTCGAGGTCCGGATTCCGCCGTTCGCCGCGGTCCAGGCGGTCGAGGGGGCCAGCCACCGACGCGGCACACCTCCGGCGGTGGTCGAGATGGACGCGGGCACCTGGCTAGCCCTGGCTTTGGGCGAACTGCACTGGGCCGATGCGCTCACCGCCGGCAGGGTGCGGGCCAGCGGCACGAGGTCGGACCTATCCGGCCTGCTCCCCCTGATTTGACCAATTTAGCCTCACCTAACTAAGGTCAGCCTTACCTGAGTGCGGCATCGGAAAGCCGGGCTCCCGAAGGCGAAAGGCCAACGACGACAGATATGCGAATCACCAGACCCGCGCGAACTACGACCGTGTTTGCTTCCCTGGCCGCGGCAGCGTTGCTGTTGACGGCGTGCGGTGGTTCTGACACCACCGAGTCATCCACCGATTCCGAATCGCCCGAGGCCTCCACCGCCGAACCGGTGGTGGTCTACTCCGGCCGGAGCGAGGAACTCGTCGACCCGTTGTTCGCCGACTTCACCGCCGAGACCGGCATCCCCGTCGAGGTCCGATACGGGGACACCGCCGAGCTCGCGGCGCAGATCATCGAAGAGGGCGATGCTTCCCCCGCGGATCTGTTCTTCGGCCAAGATGCCGGAGCCCTCGGAGCGCTCGATGCCGCTGGCCAGTGCGCGCCGCTGCCGGCCGCGGTGGCTGAGATCGTGCCGGCCACCTACCGCTCCGCCGACGGCAACTGGACCGGGATCACCGGCCGGGCGCGGGTGATCGCCTACGACTCCTCGCAACTCTCGGCCGACGAGGTACCGACCTCGGTGTTCGAGCTGACGGACCCGAAGTGGGCTGGTCAGGTTGCGATCGCACCGACCAACGGATCCTTCCAAGCCTTCGTCACCGCCATGCGTGTAGCGGCCGGGGATGAGGCCACCCGGGAGTGGCTGCAAGGGCTGATCGACAACGATGTTCAGCTGTACGAGAAGAACGGCCTGATCCGCGACGGCGTGGACGCCGGAGAGGTGCAGTTGGGCTTGATCAACCACTACTACTGGTACCGCAAGGCCGCGGAGGTAGGTGATGATCAATTGAACGTTCGAGTCGCTTTCACCGAGCCCGGTGATCCAGGCACGTTGGTCAACGTTGCCGGCGCGTGCGTGGTCGCACCCTCGGACAACACCGCAGGGGCGCAGGAGCTGCTCACCTGGATGCTGTCCGATGAAACCCAGCAGTGGTTCGTGGAGAACACCTTCGAGTACCCACTCACACCCGGAGTAGCCGGGCCGGATGGAGCGCCGGCGATCGAGGAAGTCCAAGGCCCCGACATTCCGCTCGCCGAGCTCGAGGACCTACCGGGAACCTTGCAGATGCTGCAAGATGTCGGGCTGACGTAGGAGGACTGCACTGCGCTCGACGAGAACGCGACGACAGCAACCACCGCCGCTCCTGATCGGGGCGGCGGTGGTTGCTGTGGTGGTCACCGCCATCCCGCTGCTGTACCTGTTGGTGCGCACGGTCGATGCCGGCGGCGAATCGATCATCGCTGCGCTGTGGCGAGAACGGACGTTCGACACCACCGTTACCAGCCTGGTGCTGGTGCTTGCAGTGATCGTGGGATGCCTGGTGCTCGCGGTGCCTACTGCGTGGCTGCTTGCTCGCACCAATCTTCCGGGACGGTCGCTGTTCTTGGTGACCGCGGCGCTCCCGCTCGCAGTGCCGTCCTACGTCATGGCCTACGCCTGGATAGCGGAGTTCCCCGGGATGTCGGGGCTGTGGGCCGCGATCTGGGTGATGTCCCTGGCCACCTTCCCGTACGTGGCCATCCCCCTGACCGCGGCGCTGCGCAGCCAGGATGCCGGCCAAGAGGAGGCCGCGCGTTCCTTGGGCCTTGGGCCGTTGGCGACTGCGCGACGAGTAACCATCCCGATGGCCTGGCCCGCTGCGGCAGCGGGATTGTTGTTGGCGGCGCTGTACACGCTCAGCGAATTCGGCACCGTCGCGATCTTCCGAGTCGATACTTTCACCAGGGTCATCTACACGGCCTATCGCGCATCCTTCGATCGCACCAGCGCCGCTGTGTTGTCCTTGTTGCTTGTTGCGCTGGCCCTGCTGCTGGTGATCGTCGAGGCCAGGGTGCGTGGGCGCGCCAGCCGCTGGCGCCTCGGCTCGGGCGTGAAGCGCGCTGTGCCGCGCCAAGAGTTGAGCCGGCGGGCGAGCGCCCTCGGCCTGGCCTGGATGATCGCCTTGGCCCTTGTCTCGCTCGGTGTCCCGGCGTGGTCGCTGACGATGCGCCTATTGGAAACGCGACGCTTCGGCTTCGACTTCACCGAGTTGCTCGGCGCACTGGTTGGTTCGGTGACCGCATCGGCGATCGGTGCGGGAATCGCCATCGCACTCGCGCTACCTATCGCCATCCTCGCCGCGCGCTACACCTCGCGGGTGGTGCGTGGAATCGAAGGAGCTGCCTTCCTGGGACACGCACTACCGGGCGTCGTCGTCGGTCTTTCCTTGGTCTTCTTGACGCTCGCGCTCTTGCCGGTGGCCTACCAAACGCTGATCACGCTGGCATTCGCCTACGCGGTGCTGTTCCTGCCCAAAGCGATCGGAGCCTCGCGTTCGTCGATCGAGGCGGTTCCACCTGCTTTGGAATCCACCGCGCGCAGCCTGGGACGAGGCCCGGTGCGTGCCTGGTTCACGGTGACGGGCAGATTGGCCTGGCCCGGTATCGCCGCCGGAGCACTGCTGGTGCTGCTGACCGCGATGAAGGAACTTCCCGCCACCTTGATGCTGCGACCCACCGGGTTCAACACACTGGCCACCGAACTGTGGTCGCGAACCGATGTCGAGGCCTTCGGCGATGCCGCGCCCTACGCCCTGGCGATGATCCTGCTGGCTTCCGTGCCGGCGTGGTTGATGGGGCGCTGGCTCGCCGGTACCCCGGGCGCCGACCGAGCAGATGGCACCGAGCACGATGAGCCCGTGCACGCACAGCAAGTGACGTACGTAGGTGGGGCACGGTGAGTACGGTCGGTGTCGCCGGTGCTGCCGGCATGGTGCCTCCCACGTTGAGCCTGCGAGATCTCGTCGTCGGCTACGGCGGCGAGCCCGTGGTGCGCGGCGTCTCGCTGGAAGTCGGCCACGGGGAGTTCGTCGCGGTGCTGGGGGCGAGCGGATCGGGCAAGACCACTTTGTTGCGTGCGATCGCGGGCTACCTGCGGCCGACTGCGGGCAGCATCACCGTCGCCGGTCAACTCGTAGCGGGACCGCACTCGTGGGTGCCACCGGAGAAGCGACACATCGGCGTGGTGCCGCAAGAAGGTGCCCTGTTCCCGCAACTCGACGTGGCCGGCAACGTCGGCTTCGGTCTCCCGCGCCGGGAACGCCGCACATCCACCCGGGTCACGCAACTGCTGGAGATGGTCGGGTTGGCCGGACTGGAAAAGGCCCGCCCGGACGAACTATCCGGTGGCCAGCAGCAGCGAGTCGCACTGGCCCGGGCGCTGGCCCCCGAACCGGAGTTGTTGCTACTCGACGAGCCGTTCTCCTCACTCGATGCGGCCCTACGTGTGGAAGTTCGCACCGAGGTCCATGCGCTATTGCGCGAGATCGAGACGACGAGCATCTTGGTCACGCACGACCAAGAGGAGGCGTTGTCGATAGCCGACCGGGTTGCGGTGATGTCCGCGGGGCGAATCGAGCAGGTCGATGCGCCGTGGCGCGTGTACGAGGCACCATCGACCTTGGGCATCGCTCGCTTCGTCGGTGATCTGGTTGAGTTGCCGGTGCAACAGTTGCGCGAGGATTCCGCGCTGACCTGCCTAGGTTGGGTTCCCGTCACCGCTGCGGATGTCCGCACGACCGAAGATCTAGGCCTCGTCGCGCTCCGCCCGGAGCAACTGGCGCTCGTCGCAGACAGGACCGTCGGGGCGCCGAATGATGTGAATCAGTCGGCGGTCGGAACGGTGGAGGCAATCCGCTATCACGGGCACGACAGCCTGACCACTGTTCGACTAGAGGATGGAACCGCCGTAGCGGTTCGCGCAGCGGGTGGCGTGGGAGTCGCTGTGGGCGACCGGGTGCGTGTTGTGGTGACGGGCGCGGCCCGCGCCTTCGCCCATCCCGTAGTGTGAGGCACGTGCCGCGCGGGGATGGACGCCTAACGCACGAAACGCTCCCCGGGGAGCGTGGACCGCAAGACGCCTGCGGGGTCTTCGGGGTGTGGGCCCCGGGTGAGGAAGTCGCGAAACTCACCTACTTCGGCCTGTATGCGCTGCAACACCGCGGACAGGAATCGGCCGGTATCGCGGTGAGCGATGGCTCGCACATCGTGGTCTACAAGGACATGGGCTTGGTCTCCCAGGTCTTCACCGAAGCGAGTCTGGAATCCCTGCACGGTCACGTTGCCATCGGTCATGCTCGCTACTCGACAACCGGATCCAGTGTGTGGGCGAACGCCCAGCCCACCTTCCGTCCCACTGCGACCGGCAATCTGGCCGTCGGTCACAACGGCAACCTCACGAATATCGCGGACCTCACCGATCGGGTCGCCGAACTGGCCGCCACCTCCGGTGAGCTACCCATCAACGCCGGTTTGCATGCGACCACCGACACCGAAGTCATCTCCGCTCTGCTGGCCGCCCACCCGGACATGCCCATGGAGCGCGCCGCACTCGAGGAACTACCGCGACTGCGTGGCGCCTTCTCGCTGGTATTCATGGACGACGACGCCCTCTACGCCGCGCGCGATCCGCAAGGCATCCGCCCACTCGTGCTCGGCCGACTCGAGCGCGGCTGGGTCGTGGCCAGCGAGACGGCCGCGTTGGACATCGTCGGTGCTTCCGTGGTGCGCGAAGTGGAGCCGGGCGAGTTGCTCGTCATCGACGCCAATGGCCTGCGGGCGCATCGGTTCGCCGAAGCCGACCCCAAGGGCTGCTTATTCGAATACGTGTACCTGGCCCGGCCGGACACCAGCATCGCCGGTCGCAGCGTGCAGTCCACCCGGGTGGACATCGGCAAGCGCCTCGCGCACGAAAGGCCGGTCGAAGCCGATCTGGTCATCCCCGTTCCCGAATCGGGCCGCTACGCAGCCATCGGGTACGCGCAGGAATCCGGCATTCCGTTCGCCGAGGGCCTGGTGAAGAACGCCTACGTCGGTCGCACCTTTATCCAGCCCTCGCAGACCATCCGTCAACTCGGGATCCGACTCAAACTCAATCCGTTGAAGGAAGTCATCGCCGGGCAGCGACTCGTGGTGGTGGACGATTCCATCGTGCGCGGTAACACGCAGCGAGCGCTCGTTCGGATGTTGCGCGAAGCCGGTGCAGCCGAAGTGCACGTGCGCATTTCCAGCCCTCCGGTGAAATGGCCATGCTTCTACGGAATCGATTTCGCCAGCCGCGCCGAACTCATCGCCAACGGCCTATCGGTCGAAGAGATCTGTTCGTCCATCGGAGCCGATTCGCTCGCATTCGTCGACCTCGATGCACTCGTCGAGGCGACCCACCAACCAAAGTCCGAGCTGTGTCGTGCATGCTTCGATGGCGTCTACCCCGTCGACATTCCTGCGGAGGACCGAATCGGCAAGGAAGTCCTCGAACAGATCGCGCGCCGGGTGGAGCACGCCCCCGGTGGCGGCGCGAACGAGGCACTGGAACGGGCGTGATGGCAAAGGCCAGTTACGCCGCATCCGGCGTGGACGTCGAAGCCGGTGAACGGGCTGTGGAGTTGATGCGCTCGAGCGTCGCACGGACGACCCGGCCGGAAGTGCTCGCCGGTCTCGGCGGCTTCGCGGGACTGTTCGATCTCTCGGACTATCGACACATGGCAAAGCCGCTACTAGCGACCAGTACCGATGGAGTCGGCACGAAGATCGCCGTCGCCCGGGCGATGGACAAGCACGACACCGTAGGGATCGACCTCGTTGCGATGGTGGTCGATGATCTGGTGGTCTGCGGCGCCGAGCCACTGTTCTTGACCGACTACATCGCCACGGGGTCGGTAGATCCGGTACGCATGGCCGCGATCGTCTCGGGTATCTCCGAAGGCTGCGTGCAGGCCGGATGCGCTCTGATCGGCGGTGAGACGGCCGAACACCCGGGACTGATGGAACCCGACGAGTACGACCTAGCGGCAGCCGGAACGGGCATCGTCGACGAAGTCGACCTGTTGGGCCCTGATCGGGTGCGCGTAGGCGATGTGCTCGTGGCGATGTCCTCTAGCGGCCTGCATTCCAATGGCTATTCGCTGGCTCGTCAGGTGCTGGTAGGCGGCGATCTGGCGAAGTGCGAGGAGTACGTCGAGGAGTTCGACCGGACCATCGGGGAGGAGCTCCTCGAACCCACCCGTATCTATGCGAAGGCTTGCCTGGACCTCGCGCGCACCACCACGGTGCATGCTTTCGCGCATATCACCGGTGGTGGCTTGGCCGCGAACATCGCTCGGGTGCTGCCGGAGGACACCGCGGCCGATATCGATCGGACCACCTGGCAGCCGGCTCCGGTCTTCGACGTCATCGCACGTCGAGGGGGAGTCGACCAAGCCGAGATGGAGCGCACTTTCAACATGGGGATCGGGATGCTCGCCGTTGTGCCCGCCGAAGCCGCGGATGCGGCGATCGGATTCCTCGACGGCCAAGGTGTGCACTCCTGGACGGCGGGAACGGTTCGATCCCGGCAAAGCGGAGAGTCCGGTGATGGACCAGCCAAAGGCGGGAAGGGTGGAGCGGTAACGGTGGTCGGCGACTACCGCTAACCCTCCTCGGAGTCTTCGTCCTCCACGTATTTGGCGTAGGGGTCATCGGCATACGGATCCTCGGCATACGGATCGCCCGCGTAAGGATCGCCGGCGTCAGAAGCAGCGTCGTTGGAATCGTCGTCGGAAGATTCCACGGCTCCGCCGCCGGCCAACTCCGCCTGGAGTCGCTCCAGGTCGGTCTGTGGACCGCCGTACTTCAGTGCTCGTGCGACCTTGGTCTGCTTAGCCTTTGCTCGGCCGCGCCCCATGGCTCGACCCCCTCATCCGGTTGCCCGGTCCTCGGTGGACGTGTTCACGCTGGGTCATCCGGACGGTGATCTCGGGACCACAACGAGAGATCAGACTACCTGTCCTCCTCCCAAGTGCGCATCAGCGGCCCCGCTATTCGGCCGCCGCGATGCGGGCCTCGGCCTCCCGCTCGGCGGCCTGAACGGGCGTGATTGCCTCCACTCGAGCCCGCTCGAGCACGCTCGTGGTGGTCTCGAAGACCCGCTCGACGGCCAGGCGCGCCCGCTCCACGTCGGCCCCCACCAGCTCCTCGGCCACCTGGATGACCCCGCCGCAGTTCACGCAGAAGTCCGGGGCGTAGATGATGCCCTGCCCGGCAAGCAGATTCCCCACGTCCGGGGCCGCCAGCTGGTTGTTGGCACCCCCGCAGACCAATCCGACCCCACTGGAGGCCAATTGGGGCACCAACGCCGCTGTCACCAACCCCCCGAGGGCGTTGGGGGACAGGATCTGGGGGCGGGCCGCTAGCAGCGCGGACAGGTCCGGGACCCAGGCCACCTGGCCGGGATGGGCGGCCTCGACGGCGTCTTGGGCATCGGGATCGGGATCGTGGGCCACCACCTGGGCGCCGTCGGCGAGCAGGTGTCCGATCAACCGACCCCCGACCTTCCCGGCGCCGATCACACCCACGGTGCGGCCTGCGAGATCGGCCGTTCCGAAGGCGGCGGCCGAGCCGGCGCGCATACCGGCGTGGACGCCGATCGCGGTCAAGATCCCGGAGTCACCGACGCCACCCTTCTCCGGTGATCGTCCGGTCGTCCATCGGCACGATTCACCGATGACGTCCATGTCGGCGACGCGCATGCCGACGTCACCGGCAGTCACGTAACGTCCACCGAGTGAACAGACCATTCGGCCGAAAGCGAGCAACAGTTCGCGCGGCTTGTTCGCAGGATCATGGACGATCACCGCTTTGCCGCCACCGTGCGCGAGACCGGCGAGTGCGTTCTTGTAAGTCATTGCTTTCGATAACCGAAGTGCATCCGCATACGCGGCAGCGTTCGCGTCGTGTTCATCGCCTGCATTCGAGTACGAAGACATGCGTACACCGCCGAGTGCGGGACCGAGCGCTGTCGAGTGCACGGCGATGACCGCACGCAATCCGGTTACTTCGTCGTAACCGACGAGAACTTCCTCATGTCCGTCGAATCCGACCCACGGATCCACGCCACCAACGATGTCCATGAATGCACCCTAGGCCTCTTGAAAACGCGCCTGTGCAGGCGAAATACGCATGGATGCAGGGGTTTGTGATCTTTTTCGCTTGCCTCGGTGGGTCGGCTAATGCCAAGGTACGGTGCTAGTGGTCGTTGTGCTGTCCACTAATGGGAGCACAGCAGACCGTAGGGAGGTGCAGTGTCGGGCCAGAGTCCGGAGTCAGAGCATCTCCTCACTCCCTCCGAAGTTGCGGCGCTGTTTCGTGTAGATCCGAAGACGGTCACGCGCTGGGCCAAGGCGGGCAAGTTGAACAGCATCCGCACACTCGGCGGTCATCGTCGCTACCGCGCAAGCGAAGTCCACGCGCTGCTTGAGGCGCAATCACCCGCGCCGTCAGTTCCCGCGTCACCGCATGCGCAGCCGCCGGGGTTTCCACCTCTTCGTTGACCCGCGGATAGTGTGCGCGGTGTGACGAACATGCGGCCGCACGATGGCTGACCCGCTCTACCGTGGGATCGTCACCGCATTCAAGGGTGTGTTCCGCGGGTTTGGAATGCAGATCGATGTGGTCGGTGCCGAGAACATTCCGCTCGATGGTGGTGCGATCCTTGCGCTGAACCACACCAGCTACCTGGACTTCGCCCTCGGTGGGGTTCCCGCCGACCTACGCGGCCGTCGTCTGGTGCGCTTCATGGCGAAGGATTCGATCTTCCGGCACCAGGTGGCGGGACCGCTGATGCGTGGCATGAAGCACATTCCGGTGGATCGGGACGCAGGCTCTGCGGCTTTCCGCGACGCCGTCGATGCAGCCAAGGCCGGCGAATTGATCGGTGTCTTCCCGGAAGCCACCATGAGCGAGTCCTTGGAGATCAAGGAACTGAAGAACGGAGCGGTACGGATGGCTCGTACGGCCAAGGTGCCACTCATCCCGATGGTCATCTTCGGCGGCCATCGGATCCTCGGCTATGAAACGCGCGACTTCACTCGGGGCCGATCCATCTGCATGACGGTGGGATCGCCCTTGGATATCCCACGCGGCTCCGACCCCGACGCACTCACCGATCAGTTACGCACCGAGCTCACCGGGTTACTCGATACGACCATCGCCCGTTACCCCGATAAGCCCGAAGGCGCCCCGTGGATACCGCGAAGGCACGGTGGGTCGGCGCCGACTCTCGACGAGGCTGCTACTCGCGAGGTGGAGCGTCGTGCGCGGCGCCGCGCGCAACGTGAGGGCAAGGGTCGTCAGTCGGGTTGAGCCGCACGGTAGGCGTCCACGGCGGTGGGCATGGTCTGGAAGATGAAATCCGGACCGATTCGCTGCAGCATTCCGTGTCTGTCGAGTGCGTCTAGCAACTCGGATTTCACGCGCACGAGCCCGAGTTGCACACCCCTGCGCTGGCATTCGTCGACCAATTCGCCAAGGGAGTCCAACCCGGTGATGTCGACCTCGCTGACAGCTTCGACATTCAGCAGCATCCACCGGACATCAGGTTCGCGGTCCAGTGCGTGCCGGGCACGACGCAGGAAATCCTCGGCGTTGGCGAAGAACAACGGTGAGTCGTAACGAAAAACCAGGAGTCCGGGCTCTTCATGTGCTTGCGGATAATCCACGACGCTATGCCAGCCGGGCACGTCATCGACCGTGCCGAGAACCGCGGCATGGGGGCGGGCAACACGGGCGAGGAGATCGATCACGGACACCGCGACCGCGATCGCGATGCCGTTGAGGATGCCGAATGCCAGGACTCCGATGGTGGCCACCAGGGCGAATAGGAACTCGCGACGTCGAAATTCCCATAGCCGCTTGAATTCCGGCGCATCAATCAGGGATATCGCAGCGAAGATGATCAGCCCGCTGAGCGCGGCGAGTGGGAAGTAGGACAGCAAGAACCCCAGGCCGAGCAGGATGGCCAAAACGAGCAGTGCCGAGATCAGCGAGTACATCTGAGTTCGTGCACCGGCTGCGCGCGCGATGACCGCTCGACTCGCAGATGAGGAGACCGGGAAGCCACCGACGGCGGACGCTCCGATATTCGAAACCCCGAGGGCGATGAATTCCTGGTTCTTGTGCACGCGGTGACCGGTGCCGATCGCGAGCATCCGAGCCGTCAGCAGATTGTCGGTGTACCCCACCACCAAAATTCCGAGCGCCGGCAGCATCAGTAGTCCCAGATCGTCGGCGGCGATCGCCGGAATCGACACTGCCGGGCCACCGGAGGGGATATCGCCGACCGTCGGGAACAACGTCTGCGCCCCTGGAACAGCAGCCGTGCCGGCCGCTGCGAGTGCGACAAGCAGAAGTGGCCAAGGCACCTTGCGGTAGCGCCGATTCAAGGCGATGAGCAGCGCGGCAACGCTCACGGCCATCAGCACCGGTGCCCACTGGACCGGTGCGGACTGCACGTGCTCGACGATCGCGGAGGCTTCCTCCACGAACGTACGCGGGTTGCCGGGCGAGCCGGTGAGGCTTGCCACCTGGCTGGAGATCATCAGTACGCCGACTCCGGCCATGTAGCCGATCAGGATCGGCTTGCCGAGGAGGTCACCGACGAAGCCCAAGCGCAGCACGGCCGCGAGCACCGCGAGCGTCCCGACGATCAAGGCCAGCAGTGCTGCCAATGCCGCGTATCGCACGGGGTCGCCTCCTGCGAGCGGCGCGAGCGCAGTCGCGGTCAACAACGCCGTGCTGCTCTCCGGTCCGACCGATAGCAGACGCGAACTGCCCACGACCGCGTACAGCAGGAAGCCGACCACGATCACCCACAGCCCACTAACCGGCGGGAGGCCGGCCAGGGTGGAATAGGCCATGACCTGCGGGACGAGATAGGCGGTGACCGTGATGCCACCGATGGCATCGCCACGCAGATCGTCGCGCCGGTAGTGGCGCAGGCGTTCCCACCCCGGTGCGATGTGCATGACTCGACGCTAGGCCCGACCTACCAGGTCTTGCTGGAGATGGGGACGTTCCGTTCGGACAGTAGATCGACAGTGCCCGACTTGTTGCGCAGGAGCGGACCCTCGCGGCCCCAGTACTGGGTGCGGCGCGTGGGTTGCCCCTTGCCGATGAAGACGGTCATTTTTTGGCCCGGAGCGATGCGCGAATTCACCAGGAAGGGGTAGCTGGCTCCGCGATAGCGCAGGTAGTAGCCGTCGAGGTTGATCTCGGTCTTACCGCGGTTCTCGATGACGATGTACTCCTGGTTGGCCGCCCGCGCGGGTCGCTTCGCGGTGGCGATCGGGTTCACGTCGGTGATCCGAAGGATTCCTTGGGCCGGGTCGGTGCAGTCGAGTACGCAGGGCCACTCGAACCACGAGCGCATCGCGGTGGCGCGATCCAGCAGGTAGATGCCATCTCCGGTGAAGCGATCGGTGGAGGTATTGGCAAGTAATGCCGATGGTGAACCCATGTACAGGTCGCGCGGGTTCGGCTGGCCGGGAATCCCAAGACCGGCGTGCACCACTCGGTAGTCATCAGGCGCCAGCACCGATCCGTCGGGGAAGGTGAACCAGTTAGTCAGGCTGGAATCACGTAGCAACCAGCCACTGAGGTCCACTGGTGAACCTCCGGTATTGCGCACGATCGCGTATTCCCCGTTCGGGTTGGCGTTGTCGTTACCGCCGGCGTTCCAGTGCGCGATCACGCTCAGTGAGGCCTCGGGTTGTTCGATCGGGCCGCAGAACTGCGGATCCCAGATCCCTCGTTGCTCCAATTGGGCCTGGGAGGTGAGAACCGCGTATGGGTAGGACAACGCCGCCTCGTCGGCCACGGTGAACCACATGGCTAGTCCGGCCGATGCGATAGCGGCCTGTACGTCGATGTCATACGCACTCGTAACGGGGTTCCAGGCGAACGCGTATCGCTGGAGGCGACCGTCGAAGCCGACGGACCCGGCATTCAATGATCGCAGTTGCACCGGCCAGCCCGGCGGTAGCAGGGAGGCCAGTAGGTCGGTCGCAGCCACCGCTCCGCACATGTCCTCCTCGCGGTTACGGCTGTAGAACCCACGCACCTCGGGCGTATTGATGCCCAATAGTCGGACGGTGACGTACTCCGTTGCGCCGTTCTCGATGAAGCGAATGGTGTCCCCGTCCGCCACCACGTCGACCACACCGGTCTCCTGGATCGGAATCTGGGTGTAGTCCACGCTGGTGTAATCCGGAAACGGGAACTCGGGAAGGGATCGAGCCGCCTGAGCAGGAGAAGTGGATAGGGCCAGCACCATGGCCGAGGCCAAAGTGAGGGTCACCGGGAACACGGGGAAGCGACGCATCGTGTTGCCAGGGTAAGCGTCGCGGGGATCCGTCTGCGTCATCGCGTCCGATCCCGTAACCTCGCGTGAAGGAAAGTGCGCGTGGATTTCTCGCTGAGCGAAGGGGACGGTGGCTGTGGAAGAGGAAACCAAGGACAAGTGGAAGAAGGGCGCGAAGGTCGCGGGACACGGTCTTGCGGATGTCGCGAACGTAGCCGGGCACATCGTTGCGGGTACCGCCAAGGGCGCTGCCGATGGCATCGAGTCGGTCGCCAGCCACCACCGGGATCAAGACGATGATGGCCAGGGCGATCTGGAGAAGTCCGACAAGAAGCACTAGTCGAGGGCTGGCGGGATCAACGCGATCTTCCCGACGAAGTCCTTGGCAACGAAGCGGGTCTGGGCCTCACCGATCTGTTCCAGCGGATAGCTAGCCGCTACGAGCGGGCGCAGCCGTCCCGCCTCGAGGTAGTCGATGAGCGCCGAGAAGACCCCCGGCGGGTGGAATGTGCAACCGTAAAGCGTGAGGTCCTTGAGGTAGAGATCCCGCAGATCCAGATCCACGTGCGCCCCAGCAACGGCACCCGAAGTCGCATAGCGCCCTCGTGGTCGCAGCACCTCGAGCAACTGTGGAAATGCATCGCCGCCAACCACGTCGACTACGACGTCCACCGAGTTGGCGCCGAGTTCGCCTACGAGTGCAGCGGACCGATCGAGCACCCGTTGGACACCGAGTGCCATGAGTGCTTCGTGGTGGCGCTTGCTGGCAACGGCCACCACCGATGCGCCGCGCAGTACGGCGAGTTGCACGAGTGCCGAACCGACACCACCGGAGGCGCCGGTGATCAGCACCCGCTCGGCGCCCACCCCGGCACGTTGCAGCAATCCCTCGGCCGTGGAGTACGCACACGGGAAGGTCGCCAGTTCGGCATCGGAAAGATCGCTGTCGATTTCGAAGGCCTCACTCGATCGGACGGCCACGAATTGCGCGAAAGCCCCGTCGATTTCCGAGCCCAAAGTGACCTGTCGCAGTTGCCCATCAACCTCCTCGGGTGCCTGCATCGTGCGAACCAACACGCGCTGCCCGATACGGGCGGTATCGACACTGCTGCCCACCGCCACGATCTCCCCGCAGCAGTCGGCGCCTTGGATTCGCGGAAAGTGCATCGGTGTTCCCGACCACGAAGTCTCGTCTGCTGATTCATCTCGGGTGTACCACCCGAGCCGGGTGTTGATGTCCGTGTTGTTGACCGACGACGCCCCCACCTGGATGAGCACCTCGCCAGGGCGCGGCGTAGGAACCGGAACATCGTGGTTCGCTACGAGGCGATCAGCGTCGCCGTGCCCGGTCAGTTGCACGGCGGTCATCCGTGCGGGGATGCCCATCGACGGGCTTCGCTAGCCGGTGCGCCGTTCGCGCAGCTGCTTGACCCCGACGATGATCACGGCGATCGAGACGCCGAGGATCACGGCTTCGATGAGACCTGCCTGACCGGTGGACAATGCCAGGACGATCACCAGCAAGCCGATGATGCCGGTTCCGATGTACGCGTAGGGAGTCCAGCTCGGCTGCTCGGGCTTGTCGTCCATGTGTCGAGCCTAGGGCACGCGGCGCCCCTGCTGGCAGACTTACCGGGTGACCGGCGCATTCTCCACCGCGACCATCGCGGCCGGTCTAGTCATCGCGGTGTGGGCAGGCATTTACCTGGTCATGAAGCGACCGGTGGATCGCCCCCTGCAGATCGCTCAGTTGGTGCTCGCGGCGATGTTCATCGTGCTCGCTATCGGCGGCATCGTCCAGATGCTCGGTACCGATCGGGAGTTCGCGCGGGCGGAATTCGTCGGCTATCTGCTGCTGTCTCCCCTCATCCCGATTGGGGCGTGGTGGTGGTCTAAGAACGACGAGACCCGCGCTGGATCGGGCGTGGTGCTGGTCGTCGGACTCGTGATGCCGGTTCTCGTCGTGCGGATCCAGCAGGTGTGGGCCGGTGTCTGAGTCGGTAGCCCGAGCGACGAACCAGGGCTTCGGCCGTGTCCTGGTGGTCATCTACGCCATCTTCGCCATCGGTGCGACTTCCCGGTCCGTCATCCAGATCGTGGGTCGATTCGAGGAAGCGCC
>Ga0209953_1000373_pt1 | contig 16267 bp, 40 predicted proteins | sample SalPonred_H2O_MG_FD_185713 | JGI IMG/M metagenome (GOLD analysis project Ga0209953, IMG submission 185713) | Salt pond water microbial communities from South San Francisco under conditions of wetland restoration - Salt Pond MetaG... | ecosystem: Environmental > Aquatic > Non-marine Saline and... | reverse complement strand
GGGGGCTTTTAGTTATGGTGGGTATACGAAAAAAAATATCTAATTTCCAAAAGTTTACAAAAACTTTTCTGTAAAAAAATGGAAATTAAATAAAATAAATCGTATACCCTTACCACAACCAACCGCTCTCCAGATGGCAACGCGTTCAGGAAGATGTTTTTCGAGCAAGAAAAAAGATTGAAAAATTGTAACAATATTGAAATACTGAACGTATAGTAAATGTAACCCATAAAAACAAAAGCAATGAGTGAAGAGCATACAAAAAAAATAGGTAAATTTTATATGATTGCAGGTCATTATATGGAAAGTTTTAAAATTGGAGGAAAACAAAAGTTAAGAAATCTTGTTGGAGAAAGTTTATTTTATCAAAAGGGTAAAATTTGGTTTTTCAACAATCCAAAAATATGTTCAATGCAAATTGAAGAGTTAGAATTTTTAATTAATAAAATAGAAAAAAGATGAAATTTACAAAAAAAGAAAATGAAGTTTTAGAAGAAATTTATAGAAGATTAAACTATTTTCATAAAGGGGATTTAAATACTAACTTATTGCTTTTAGCACTACCAAGTTTTGTTAAGATTATAAAGGAATATAAACTTTTAACACCTTCAAACAAAGAGTTGCCAAGGGTTTATAATTGGTATAAGTTAACAAAAAAAGGAAGAAAGTTTTTTGAAAATTATGTGATGAAAAACAAAATGACAGAAGAACAAAACTTAGAACTTTTTAACAATAGGGGTTATGCTAAAAAGTTTAACAAAAATCTTTTGTAAAAATTGTAACAATATTGAAATACTATACGTATAATAAATGTAACCAAAATATAAAAACATTATGAAAAGTGGAATTGTAGTAGCAAAGTTAATAGACGCAAGAGGAAAGAAATACAATATTATTTTAAGAACTAATGATATTGATGAAATGCAAGAAGATTTTTTTAGAAAGACAAGAGAGGTTTTAGATTTACATGGTCATAGTGATAGTAAGTTGTTAAATGCTGATGCTATTGAAGGAAAAATTATTTAAAGCAACCAAAAAAAACAAAAAGATATGAAAACTGAAAGTAAAATAATTAAATTACCAAATCAAAAAACAAATATTGAATGGACTTCTTATTTAGCCACCGCTTATGCAGAAGGGTTTTGTGAAGGAGAAGATTCAACACTGGAAGAACAAATGGAAGGTTGGGCTTGCTTGATTAAAACAGGTATGTGTTGGAGTTTGCAAGGTTTCTTTGGAAGAACTGCAAGTCAATTATTAGATAGTGGTTTTATGGAAAAGAATGGAACTATAAATTGGGATGTAGTAGAAGAAATGTCAATGTAATACTTTACTAAAAAATACATTAATTAAAGACGATTCGAAAGAGTCGTCTTTTTTTATGTTCAATAATTTTTGATTAGCTCAGACGCCGTCTGGATGACGGGGGAGACTTTTATATATTACATGGGTATACGAAAAAAAATATCTAATTTCCAAAAATTTACAAAAACTTTCTTGTAAAAAAATGGAAATTAGATAAAATAAATCGTATACCCTTATCATAAATATACCTCCTGTCATCTCCATCCTTATTCACCTTCACAGGGACTCAACAGGTGATTGTGTTATCAAAAAAAGATTGATATTTTGTAACAATATTGAAATACTGAACGTATAATAAATGTAACCAAAAACAAACGTATTATGAATTTTGATGAATTAAAGAAATTAGTTTCAGAAAAGAAAGTTAATGCTATTTTAATTAGAGGTGATAAATTAAGATTGTTTATATCTAATTGTGGTCAACTTTGTTACTTTAAAAAAAGAAGTAGAAAAATGGGTTATCCTATAAACAGAAATGATATAGATAATATTGAAAAAGTATTTTATGTAAAGGTAAAAACACAAGAAGATAAAGATAGGAAAGAATATAATCTTTTGAGAAAGTATAGAAAGTATGCTTTAAAGGCAAGTTTTAAAAATTGTTTTATTGATTGTTGTTTATCAATACCTGAAAGTTTTGAACAGTGGGTTAATGATGGTAAAAAGTCTGCATATCAATATGGTGTTACAACTGGAAATAAGATTGATGGTAAAGTTATTACTGTTAATAGAGTTGAGAAAAAATATCCTCATGTAGGAAAAATGTTGAGAAGTGCTATTGAAAATAAAACTCATAGATTGATTTGTAGTAGATATGACTTTGCAGGTTATGAAATGTCTATTGAAACTACTGTTGATGATAAAGGTAATTTCAGAGGGTTTCTTTCTTTAGAATACAAAGGCTGTGGAAATGGTTATTATTACTTACTTGTTAATGATGAAAACTTTATTGGTTGTGATGTAGATTAAGTTGTTTAGTTTTTTGGGTTCAAAAGCGGTTCGAAAGAGTCGCTTTTTTTTGTGTCCAATAATTCTCCATAAACATTTGAGCAGCTGCATCCTGAAGCGGGGGGAGAATTTTATATGAGAGGGGTATACGAAAAAAAATATATAATTTCCATTTTTTTACAAGAAAGTTTTTGTAAATTTTTGGAAATTAGATAAATAAAATCGTATACCCCCCTACCTCACATCTAGGAATCCTTATTCAGGAAGATATAACATCGTATATAGGTAATATTAATATAATCTCTCCCCAATAAGATTTATAAAAATCTATATTATTTTGTAACAACATTGAAATGTTATACGTATAATAAATATGAAAACAGAATCTTTAGAAATTATAAACACTTATAAAACCTTTTTTAAGGACTATGAGGATTTTTATGACAATTTATTAAAAATTGCAAAGCCTATTAAAATAATATCTTACAAAGAAATACCTGAACTAAAGGAAATTGTTGAAAAAAGATTAAGAGTAAGAGATGTTGTTCCAAAGGAATGTTATTCAAATTCAGCAAAAGTATCTTTAATTTCAAAAGATATAAAATATGTTGAGGGGATTTATAATTCAATTTTGCCAATTTCTCATGCTTGGAATGTTTGGAAAGATGAGTACTATTTTGATTTAACAATGGAATTTCAAGATAGATTAGAAACTAATGATGAATACATACAACTTTTGAATATTGATTCTAAGTTAGTTAGAAAATATATGTTAAACTTGGGAGTTTATGGCTCTTATATGACTTATCATTATTTGAATAAAAACATACATTTGCCTTGGGGAATTTAAAAATAAAACAATAATTTGTAACAAATTAAAAATAATGAACGTATAATAAATGTAACCGATAAAAATATAAATGATGAAAATAGTATCTGCAAGAATTACAGAAATGCCCAAAAGCTTTTTTGACCCAATGCCAAAAGTATTTGTTACTCTAGAAAATGGTAGTGAAGAATTTCTTTTTGATTTTTATCCTGATGAAATTATGTTTAGTGAAAATGAGTTTATTGGACTAACCATAGAAGAATCAAGACATTTAAAATTTAAAAAAGACAGAAATTATTTAAGAAGTTAACATATAGGTTTTATTTTTAATATATACACTAAAATAATAAATGAAGATGAAATTATTTCATTTACAGATTTAGACAAAGACCATATATTGGAAATTCATTTGAATAAAAGAGAAAAAATCAATCAAGTTTATTTAGTAATGTAATAATAGAAAAAGAGGGAATGGAAAAATTAACAGAAAAGTTAGACAATTTAAATGAACTAATATCTAAAAGAATTGAAAACTTATTAAAAATTAAAGGTGTTGAATCAAAATTTTCTTCAAGAAAAGTAATTTTTGTTGAAGATGAAAATGTAATGTATAATCTTGGATATAGTAATTGGGTTGTTGAAGTTTCTAATGATTGTTTAACTGATAATGAGGGAAAGGACTATAACTTATCCTTATTTACCACTGAGCAAATTTGCAAACTTTTAGATTCATTAATTTAAAAATATATATTAATTTAAAAAAATAAGAAATGAAAGATTTATTAATTGAACAAATTTCAGAAGAATTAAACAGTGGTAACACTAATACACTTGAAATGTTGTTATCAAAACTTGAAGAAAAACAAATTTTAGATAATTTGAATGTTGAAAAGAAACAAATTTTTGAAGATAGAAAACCAAACTTTTCATTGAAAGAGGGTATGCTTATTAAAGCAAAAGCTGATTTGAGAGGTGTGTCAAATTCATATAATACACCTGAAAGGATTGATATTACTAAAGGAACTGTATTAAGAGTACCAAATAGTGGAACAAATAGAGGTGATGTCTTTTGTGATGTTGTTGAGGGAGAGTGTATAAAACATTGTAGAGGTTATTCAGAGGGAGAAAAAATAAATGTTTCAGATAGTGTTGGTTTAACACAAGGAGTTAATACAAGATGTCCTTATGATTTAGGGGTGGCAGATAAATTATTTTGGGAAATTGTTGAATAAATTATAGAGAATATTTTGATTGGGATTGAAAGCGAACTTAGAGGTTCGCTTTTTTTGTGTTCCATAATTTTTGAGCCGCTCTGGAGCAGCATCTGGGCAGCTGCATCCTGAAACGGGGTTGATTTTTATAGGAGAGGGGTATACGAAAAAAAATATCTAATTTCCAAAAATTTACAAAAAGTTTCTGTAAAAAATTGGAAATTAAATAAAAAAAATCGTATACCCCTATCATAAATTTTTGCACTGTTGCTGTCATCCTGGTTAAATCCTGGTCATATTGAATAAATATTGCTGTCAAAAAAAACAATTTCAGATTTTGTAACAAATTTGAAATGGTGTACGTATAATAAATGTAACCAAAAAAAACAAATATGAGATACACGATTAAAAGAGAATGTTGGAATGAAAAAACCTACAATGGCTATACAGATAATCCTTATTGGAGAATCAATTTTAGAGAATGTAGCTTTGGGCTTACAGATGATGGGAAAGTTTGGTCAATAAATACAAATCACAAAGTGGATGAATTTGATATTGAAGATATAAAATTAATAATTCAAGAATGTAAATTAAATATAGAAATATGAGCAAGACAAGAAAAGTAAAAGTAATAATGACAAGATATTACTCAAAGCAAGTAGAAGTTGAGGTTGATGTTGATGAAAACATTAAAGGAGAAAACTTAAAAGATTACTTAACTGAAGATGAAGAAACTGTTAATGAAATAGACAATCAATTTGATTATTTGTTAGCAGAAAAGTCATTAAACCTAAGTATTGATGATGATGAGTATGAATTTCTAGATGAAGAAAATAACTTTGGTGGACATCTTTAAAATAAAAAAATATGTATAGTTTAGACAATTTAGAAACAGACAAAGATTTTAATGTTAATTCTATCATTATGGAATTAGCAAGTGAAAATGCAGACAAGTTAACCCAACAAGAGTGTAAATTAAATAATCTACAATGCTTAGTTGAAGAAAAGGGAGAGGTTTCATACACAGAAGCAGCACAAGACATTTTCAACATTTTCTATGATGAGCAAGTTGATTTATTGTATAAAACATTTAATGAGCTTTTAGAAATTAATAAACAATAAAATTATGGCAAGAGCATTTAGACCCAGTGTAATGGTAAGTGTACCAAGAAATTATTATGGTGAATTTGATAGTAGTGTATCAAATGGACACATACAAAGACAGTTTCCAACTTATGCAGAAGTTAAAAAAAGAATGAAAGACTTATTAAAAATTTCTGACAATAATGAAGTTAGTGTTTATAGACATAAAAGAGGTGAGTGGGGAGAGTGGTTTGAAAAGTGGTCAAATATAAATGGTAAGCCTACGGTTACAAAACAAGGATGGCAATAAGGAATGTATAATTAAATTAAAGCGAACTCAAAAGGTTCGCTTTTTTTATTTCCATGAATTTAGTTTTGGATGTTTGGATGACGGCGGGACAGCGTCACGGGTGAAGGGGAGAGATTTTATGAAACATTGGTATACGAAAATTAATATCTAATTTCCAAAAATTTACAAAAAAGTTTCTGTAAAAAAATGGAAATTAAATAAAATAAATCGTATACCCCTATCATAAATTTTTGCACTGTTGCTGTCATCCTGATTAAATCCTGGTCATCTTGAATAAATATTGCTGTCAAAAAAAACAATTTCAGATTTTGTAACAATATTGAAATAATGAACGTATAATAAATGTAACCAATAAAATATATATATTATGTATAGAGGTGTAAATGAATTAACAGAAAATGAATTACTTGAATTAAGAAGTGCCTATTACCATAAAGGACTTGACGATGGGTCACTAGAAGAAGTTGTGGGTAAAGAAATTTATTCAGAAGATGAAATTCCTATGGATTTAATAAAAGACCATTATAGAGATATATTATTTGTTGAAGAAGATTTTTGGTGCAACCAATAAAAAAAATAAAACTTTTGTAACAAATTCAAAACTTATTACGTATAATAAATAAGAGAAATATTATGGAAAAGTTTAAAAATTTAGACACATTAAGAATGATTCAAATACCAAGAGTTAATTTGAATAAAAAAGTATTAGAATCACTTGAAGGTAAAGAACAATTTGTTGATTGTGATGAAGATTTACAAGAAAAAATTTATTCAGGTGATGTTTTCAATGAAATTTTAAGTGAGAATGAAAATAAACTTGAAGAAGAAGTTGAAGAAGAATTAAAATTTCTTTCTAACAAATGTGAGTTTATTAATTATGTTCAAGTTATTGCAATTTAATAAAGTTAATTATGAAAAGATTTAGAATAAAAGCAACAGCTTGTTCAGAAAAAACAAGAAAACTTTTATGTTCAGTATATGATAGTGGATTTACTACCATTAAAGAAGTTCAAAATGCTTTAATAAGAAAAATACCTTATTTTAATGGTAAAAAAATTAATATTACCATTACAAATCTTGAAAAAGAACAAAGTAAAAATTATACAATAAATGTTAATTAAATTGTAACAAATTCAAAATCTATTACGTATAATAAATGTAATCAAAAAACTTTAATTATGAAAAAAGAAAAAATAATCAAAAAAATTAAGAAAATAATTAGTAAGTGGGGTGCTTTTAGTGGTGTAGAAGTAATGGATGCAGATAGTTCACCAACTGTTAGTTCTATGGGTGGTTTAGTTGCATTAGCAGAATACTTTTCAGATGATGTAGAAGTTTGTGTTTATGATTCTAATAGTTCAAATTGTAATCCAATTAAAGAATACAATTTATCTTATGAAGAGCTTTCAGAAGATACATTAGATGAAATTCTAATTTTGGCTGAATATTGGGAAGTTGACAATGAAAAAACTTTTAAAAGATGTCAAGATTAATGTAACAAATTCAGAATTGAATACGTATAATAAATGTAATCAATAAAATTTAGAAATTATGAAGAAATCAAAATGTAGTAACTGTGATGGTATGGTTTTAGAATTGGATGAAACATGTGCAGTTTGTGGTAGATAAGATTAATTAAATTAAAAAAAGTATAAGTTATGAAAAAGAAATTGTTTTATGTAGTTGAAAAAGAACTACAAGATATTGATGGTATTGAAGAAACTACTGGGAATAAAACTATAAGTGTTTATTCTATTGGACATAAAGCAGTTGAAGGTTTTTTGATGAATAAAGAATTTGACATTGAATGTATCAATGAAGAAAATAGTGAGGAAGTAATAAATGATTATCTTATTGATAATGGAATGGGTGATGAAGAATTTGAATTAAAACAATTATAATTGGGGTGTAGTTTAGATTTTCCTTATAGGGGAAATAAAACAAATAGAAATATTATAGTAGAAGAATTAACTCCCACCTCAAAATGCTTAAAAAACGATAACTCAAAAGGTTGTCGTTTTTTTTATGTTCAAGAATTCTTGAGTAGCTCAGATGCTGCTGGAGGCTGCGGGGAGAGAATTTTATATGAGATGGGTATACGAAAAAAAATATCTAATTTCCAAAAATTTACAAAAAAGTTTCTGTAAAAAAATGGAAATTAAATAAAAAAAATCGTATACCTTGATAGTAAATTTATGCCCTGTGATTGCCATCCTGATTCACCTTCACAAGGATTTCATAGGCAATTATGTTTCATCAAAAAAAGATTGAAATTTTGTAACAATATTGAAATAATGAACGTATAATAAATGTAACTTAAAATAATAAATTATGCCAAATTGGTGCTATAACACATTACAGATAAATGGTGAGAAAGAAGAAATAGATAAGTTTTATTCTATTTTGAAAAAAAAGCCAGAATTACAAATTGTAACAAAGAGAAAAGACTTAGAAAGTAATAAGCTCAAACATTTAGAAGAGTTGAAAAACAAAGACAATGGAAGTTGGGTAAGAAATAATCTACAAGACTTTTTAGATATCAAAGGACTAAGTATTGAAGAATATTATACTAAGCATAAAAGTTTAGTTTTTGATGATAAAGGTAATGCTTGTAGAGAACCTGCTGATGGTATGCTTGAAAAGTTTTTTCCTATGCCTGATAAGATTGAAGTAAATGGAAATTCAGTGATGCCTGATTGGTATAATTGGAGAGTTAGTAATTGGGGCACAAAATGGGATGTTGATATTCATATTGATGTAGAAGATGAGAATGAACTTTTTTGTTCTTTTGATTCTGCTTGGTCTCCTCCTGTTGAATGGTTGAAGAAAGTTTCAGAAGATTTCCCTAAGTTACATTTCACTTTAAACTATGAAGAAAGTGGTATGAGTTTTAAAGGAACTTTTGAAATCTGTGTTGAGGATGATTTGTGTGATGATATGTGTCAAGATTGGTATGGAGACTGTGGAGAATGTGAAGAAGATTATGATTCAGAGGGTAAGTGTGGTTGTGTTGGTGAAAATGACAAACCTTTACAATGGGGAGAGGAATGTGATTGGGAAGAAGAAGTTGCTTAATTTTTTTTTAAATAATGTAACAATTTTGAATTAAAATACGTATAATAAATAAAAAAGATATTATGAGTTTTATAAATGGTCAATGTGAAAGGTGTGGGGGAGAGTCAAAAAATTTCAAAGGCTCTTATTTCAATACTGAAATGATTTGTGGTACTTGTCAAGAAAAAGAACAACAACATGAATCATACAAACTGGCAGTAGAGGTAGAAAACATGCAAGTTAAAATGGGTAACTATAACTATGAAGGAATAGGTCTCCCTAATGATTTAAAAGTATAAAAATATAGTATGAAAAAGAATGAAGAATTATATGGTATAGATTATTCAGAATATATACATGAACCTAAGAAAAAAGATATGGAAGAAGAAATTGATTTATTTGAACACTATCACTTATTACCTGATGAGGTAAATAAAGTTTTAGATAAGTATTCTGAAATGGATACAAGTTATGAAAATTGCAAAGCTTTAGAGAAAGAATTAAATGCACTTGGTTATTCAATGGATTATGGTCTTGATGCAGTACCTTATGATTTAAAAAAGAAATAACATGTCAAAATTAAGTTTAAAAGATTTAAAAATAGAAATGCCTTTATGGTTTAAAGGCAATCCAACAGAAAATGATTTAGTTGAGTGGTTGGAATATGAACTTGGTGCAAGAGCAGATATAAAACTATCAAATCCATTACAAGAAATTGAAATTAAAGATTGCAAAGTTTCTATTGGTGAAACAAAACTTGATGGAAAGGCTTTTTAATATGTAATGAAATTTTTTTTTATTTTTTATGTTATATTAAAAAAAAACGAATCTCAAAAGGGTTCGTTTTTTTTTGTGCGTTATATACTGTAAATAAAGGGAAGTAAAAAAAAAGCGCTATATATATGATGGGTGGTTTTGAAAATCATACTTAAATTTTATGAGTGGGGTATACGAAAAAAAGTATTTAATTTCCAAAAGTTTACAAAAAAAAAATAAAAAAGTTTCTTGTAAAAAAATGGAAATTAAATAAAATAAATCGTATACCTCTCCCCAATAATATACCCAAACCCGTCCAGTTAATCCAGTAAAAAACTTGGAAAATTCAAAAAAGTTATTATATTTGTATTATAAATTTTAAATAAATTAAAAAAATGATTCAAGAAAACTTATTTGATTTAACAGAAGAACAAATTTCCATGTCTAAAACAATTTATAATGGAAAAATAATTAAATGTTTAGTTGCTCCCTATCATTCACATAGAGAATTAGAAGAATTAATAACTTATACACCAACAACTTATCTTTTTCCAGAAAGAGAAATGACATCTGAGCAGGCTTTAAGCTTTATATCTATGGTTATTTCTAATCCAAAAATAAATAAAGACGATGAAATTAGAATTATAACATCAAGTCAAAGTATTATATTAGATATGATTGATGGTTGCGTTAGAATTTTAACAGAACACAATACTGTTGTTGATTGTCCTATAAAAACTTTTATGGCTAATATACATGATATTAGATATGAAGTGTTAGAAAATAAAAATCATAAAAAGTCTAAAGAAGAAAAAAATGAAGCTCATTCATTAATTAATAAAATAATTACTGATATAAATAATCATGTTGATAATAATATTGAAATGGATGAAGAAACATATAATGATTACAAAACAAAAATTAAACTAATTGGAGAACCTTTAATTGCTCAAACATTATTACGTCAGATTAGAGAAGTAACTATTAAAAAGGAAGAAGTGGATAAATCATAAAATAAATTCAATTTTTGTAACAATACTGAAATGTTGAACGTATAATAAATGTAATCAAAAAAAATATATTATGAATTGGTTTAAAAGCAAAGAAATTGTAACTCCTGTTAAGGATACTATAGTTGAACATTCTAATGGGGTAAAAATCAACTATAGTTTGTATGGTAGAGTATTATCTGCTAAAAGAAATTTAAATCAGATAACTAATTATCCTAATCAATTATTAAAGTAAGATAATTTTTAATCATTCATCATTTCAAGACAAAGAAGTATCTTTTGAGATACTTCTTTTTTATTTTCTAAATAGTTATCACACCCTTCTAAAATAATATCCATTAGTTGAGTGTGTATTTCGTCTATTTCATCTCTGTTAATTATAGAGTCTTCATGTTCGTATTGAATTCTTAAAATATAACCCTCATCACCATCTTCTATTCCTGATGAACAAAATGAGTCTACTCTATTATTTATTTCTTCTGGATTTATTTCTATTGGTTGTTCAAAAAATATATTTTCTAATGCTATTCCATAATAATCTTCTATATCAATTCCAACTATTGAAAATTTACTCATATTTTTATTATTTATTTAAATTCAATAATATATATTAAAAAAAAATACAAATATGTAATATTATTATTATATTTACGTTCTATATTAGAGTTAAATTACTAAGATTATGAAATGGATAGATGTAACCAAAGAAAAACCAGAAGAATGTGTAAATGTTTTAGTTTTGGTAAGAAGTTTATTAAAGGATGGAAGTGAGTGTGACTATTTTAACGAGTACACAGGTTATATATCTTATAGAGGTAGATGGTTATTAAATGCACCTTGTAGTGATAGAAGAGGTCACACGGTTGCAAACAATAAAGTTTGTTATTGGGCTAAGATAAAAAAACACCCTAAACATTAATTTTTATTGTTTATAACGGTTTGGCTATGCACCGTAAAAGCATAGCAGAATTTTTAATAAAACAACGGAATTTTTCATTGCTTTTATGGTGTATGAGCCGTTGTTATAAGCCGTAGTTTATGAGTGATTTAATAGAACTAAGGAATGATATAGCAGCTTCGCTTTTTCTTTTGCCCTGCAAAGAGGAAGAATTGTTTGAGCGTGATTTTTTGAAAAATAAAAGCCAATACGGAATACAATTATTTATCAGAAGATTGGAGCAGCTTGACGCACTTTATTATAAAGGTGATGTAATGCACCACAACGGTCGCAAATATAAAACGTTGCAACAAAAAGATAATAAATGTAACAAATCTAAATTATTTACGTATAAGTAAATAGAAACCACAACAGCAATGTTTTATATTTATTGTTGTGTGTTTTTAAAATGCGGTTAATGGTTAAATAAAGTTCGATTCTTTAAACCGCACGAATGCCGTTCGACTCGGCTCGTTTACTGAGGTTGTGGTAAGTAAGTCGCAAGGTTCGATTCCTTACAGAATATGTCTGGTGATGCAAACAGTATGACTGCTAGGAAAGACTAGCATTTTTATTACACACAACGGTTTGTATATGGCACGTAGCCACTCACAGACCTAAGAAAAAGAGAAAATAATTTAATAACCGCACATAGTTTCAAAAATGGCTGACAGGCTATGTGCTATATACTTTGTTAGCGGTATGTAAAATTTACGGGATATGGAACAAGAATTTATTGATATTCAAAAGAAAAAACCAAAAAAAGGAGAATTGGTTATTGTAAAATTAAAAGATGGAACTGAAAGAAAATGTTTCCGTTGCGGGTGTAAGGATGAATTACATAATGGATGGGCAGAACCAATTATAGGTTTAGGTATTAAAATAGATGTAGTTAGTTGGAGATACGCTGAATAGTAGTAAATTTTATTACCGCTAACGATTGGCAATATGAAACGGTTGCCTAATAAGACGTTTCAATTTTAGTAATAAGCCAATCGGCAACTGTTTTATATTGCTTGTTATAACCTGTACGGTAAATTTAAGATAAAACTTGTTTAATTGAATAATAATCAATATATTTATAAAAAAATAAATTATGGAAAAATGGAACTATAAATTACCAATTCCCCAACCAATTTGGGATGCACGGAAAGATTGGAATCAAACATTATTAACAAAATTTAATATATTATCTGTTGGAATACATACTGAAATAACTATTAAAGTACCACAGAAATTAAAATCATTAATTGATTCATTAGAATTTTACAACCCATTAACAAATAAGATTGGAAGTAGATTTACTGTTGAGTTTATTGAATCTGATAACAATATTATTTATGTTGGAGAATCTGAATTAGAAGTTGAAAATTTTAAGATGAATGTTGATTAGGACTACAATGTAGTATTGGTTATAACGACCCTTGTAAGATGAGTGAGGCTTTACAAATAACAAAAACTGAAGGAGGTTTTGTAACTGCCCAAGTGGCTGAAATTGTAAGTGATTTCCTCCGCCTCATTCATTCTTACATATTGTTAGCTACTGTAAACGGATTAATAACACTAAAATTTATAAAATGGAAGCGAGTAAAAAAGCAAACGAATTAGCAAATAAATTCATAACAAAATCTATTTTTGGCATGACAGATGAAGAATTAAAAGAGCAGAGAGAACAAGGTAAAGCCTTTGCTATTATTTGCGTTGATGAAATATTAGGGACAATAAAAAAGGATAGCGATTTTACAATTACCTATGAAAGAAGTAAAAGATACTGGAATAATGTACGCACTGAGATTAGCTTATTGTAGCTAACGCTTAGTATATGGTTTCGGCTGACGATAGGAAGCTGAACTATATACATTGTTAGGCTTATGTACGGATTATTAACACTAAAATTAATTAAAATGATAACAATAGAAATAAAAGGTAAAATAGAAAAAGGATATACTGACAGTTGGGAAACTATAAAGTTAGTACAAGAAGATGGCTACAAAATAGATTTGGTTGGAAGGTTTAAGGAAGCTACAGAAAGTTTTCCTAAATGTGATATACAAGTAGGGTATTACCTTGCTGATAATGTTTGCACGAAAAATGAAATACTTGAGGGGTTTTTGAAAAAACTTTACGGTAGCGTTGATGCAAGTTATGAAGCTAATGGGTACGCTTATTCTTCTTGGACGACTGGAACTGATTATGACACAAATTTAACGATAGGTGGACACGACCTATTTCGAGAATTAGCAAATGAAGAAGGTAGATTTATATTACTTGAACTTAATTTTAAAGAACGAACGTAGTATTAAGCCTAACGGTTTGGCTATGTGTAGTGCCGACCTTGTGTAGTGCCGACCTTTGATAAATTACTACACTAACTTAAAAGACTAAAATAATGGGGTTATTAGGACATACAAAAGAAGAAGAAAAGGCATTACATATAGCTGATGTTGGTGAGAGTAAATTAAACAATCCACACCAAATGTTAGTAGGTTCTAAATATAAAATCACCGAACCTGATTATGATGATGATGGTGAAGAACTATATATTGTTGAAGTTGTTAAAAAAATGAAATATGGTTTTGTATTGAGAGACATTGAACATAACTTCACTTTTGAGAGAACCTTCCAACATTTAATGACTTGTGAAATTGAGGAAGTTTAATTTATTATCACTAACGTATCACGGCTATGAAGCGTTGCCGATAAACACGCTATAACTTTTAAATTAGAAACAAAATGAGTAAAGAGAACGAACCTTTAGGAAAGCACGAAAACGGCAATGATTTTATAGCCGATGTTAGCGGTTCGGCTTGGGTATTAAAAACGCCTAAAAATTATTCTGTAAACAGTGGGTGTTATGAAGTAGTATGGAAAGGTATTTTTATGCCTTTTGATGTTATTTGTGGATTAGATTGTTGCCCACCTGATAACGAAGATTATACTAAACACAAGAAAACTCATTGGTGGGTATGTCCAAGAACCAAACACGATGAATTTAATGTTCACGATATTTCAATGTTTATGGAATTACCAAATAGCAAAGAGTTTAAGAAACTTAAAGATGCTATTAATTACTGTCTTGATTGGCGTAAAGAATGGTTGAGTAGAGAGTTGTCTAAAGCTGACCGCTAACGCCTAGTATAAGAAATCGGGCGTAACCACTAACCTAAATTCAGAGCGTAAACGCTGCCTACGCCTGTTTTTTTTATACATTTTTGGCAGCAGTTAATTTTAAATGATATGGCTAGAATTGAAGCAAAAGTAAAAATCAAAAACGTGGATGAATGGGCAACCGATTGGGAAAATCCACAAGACAAAAAACAAGCCCTTTCTGAATTAGAACACGATATGAAAATGGCGATGTTTGAAAGGTGTGGGATTGATTTTAATAATATTGAGATTGAATTTGAAGTGCAGTCTTAATTGCTGCTAACGGCTATTGTATGAGTAGTAGCCGATAAAAAGCACGGTAGTATCGAATTAGAAAATAACTTAATAAATAGTGATAACATTAAAACCAAGCACTGCAACGGCTATTACTTATACAAATTGTTGTAGTGCGTTATTTTATTATGAACCAATTTGATTTAAAAGAAAAATTTACAGAAGAGTTCTTTGAAGAGTTCCAATTTGATGCTGAGTTTAGAAGCATATTTGAAAGTATGACAAGAGGTTTGACTCCTTATGAAGCAATAGAACATTTATGTAAGAGTAAAAAAGAACTCTTCAAATCACTTGAAAGAGCGATTGAAAACACACCACAAAGGATAATAGTAACACCTGAAAGATTTGAACAATTAAAAGGTGAAATTGAGCAGTAGCCTAATGCACTACAACGGCTGAGAATATGAGAAGTGTGGCACTGCAAGGCGTAGTGTCTGGTTGGCTTCCAGAGGTGCAAGGCGTACTAAAGTTGGTTCGACTCCAACATCACCACATTTCTTATATTCTTTGTTATAAAATCGTTTTAATGTTTTATAACGTTTAGTATATGAAACGTTGTGATTTGAAACTTAAAACTTAAAATTACTTATAAAGATGGAAAAAGAAGAAAACTTACAAACAACTACAGAAGCAAGCAATGTTTTATATACATTGTTAGCCACAGTTATTTCCAAATTACCTCATTCGGAAGGTAGGGTTCCTTACACATATCATCACGATTATCTAAGGATAAATGTTGATAGATTCAAAGGAAGTTCAAGAAGTGATGTTGCATCCAATCACATTGAAAATAAGGATGAATTATATGCAGTAGCTTTAACTCAGCTACTTGATGAATTAAAATTCCAAGATACCAAGAATTTATCAAGTGATGATATTGAAATTTGTAAAAAAGCTATTGAAATAACCGAAAAAGTTGTTAGTCGCTATAATTGTGGCTAACGGCAAAGTATAAGGTTAGTACGCTTTGCACAAACGATTAAATTAAAGTACTAACCATCATAGCGTATTAGCTTTATACAATGTTGTACGCTTTTAAGATTACGATTATGGCAACTGTTTATAAAGTAGAAGTAGTCTCTGATTGGATTAGTTACTCAAAAGAGGACTTAGAAAAAAAGCTAAACGAGGCTATCAATAAAGAAGAACGTGAAAAAGGGAATACAATAGAAGTTAAGGTAATTAAACGTGAGTAATTTTTATTGCGTACAACGGTTTGGCTATGCTCTCTTAGTGTAGCTTGCGGAACTATGGAGTATAGCTGTTGTTAGCTGACGAAGTGAACAGTATAAAATTTTTAGTAGATGAGAACATTTAGATTTG
>Ga0209953_1000372_pt1 | contig 16275 bp, 26 predicted proteins | sample SalPonred_H2O_MG_FD_185713 | JGI IMG/M metagenome (GOLD analysis project Ga0209953, IMG submission 185713) | Salt pond water microbial communities from South San Francisco under conditions of wetland restoration - Salt Pond MetaG... | ecosystem: Environmental > Aquatic > Non-marine Saline and... | reverse complement strand
TGGCTTAAAAATCAACTTAAACAAGCAAAGAGTATGCGTGATCTTCTAAAAGAGATGGAAAAGCAAATGGGCAAGCTAACACATTGCCCAAATTGCGGAGAAAAGCTTTAATTATTTTTGGCTATTCTCTTTGCCTTTAGCATACATTTCGAGATTAGCAATATAAAAGTTCATACCGTGATCTGAGAAGTTATCAACCCTGCCTGCCTTGATACCCATCCACATACCACGCCAGCGATCTTTGAAACGCTGCCATCTTGTAGGCTTACGAACATTACCGAAAGCATTCATATAGTGTTCTTCTCCATGATGTCTGTAGCCCATAATCCATAATGGAACACGAGTAACAATGTCGTTGTTGTTTACCCAGCGATGGTGAACCATGCCTAGGCTTTTAACATAAGTTGGCCATCCTACTCTGGGCGAGCCGTATGTGTAAACTTCTCTAGGATCGGGCAAATCGCTATTGTGGTGGCAACGACTGGCCATGATAGTGGTCATTGCTGCTCCTAGGCTGTGTCCACAAAACCAAAGCCGCTTGTTTAGATTTACAGTTCGTGTAAGGTCTTCTATGATCATAGGCCAAAGATCATCTACTTCCTGTTTGAAGCCTTGGTGTACTCTTGATACTGTTTCGGCAACGATAGGCACAGCTTTGAGATCTGCTTTGATATCATTAAAGCATGTGGGCTCTGTGCCACGACATGCAATAACCAAATCTTCTTTATTCATAAAACGGTATGCTTGTGCTCCGTCCTTGTCATAAAACTCAACAGTGGTAAATCCTAAACTTCTTACTTGCTTTTTTACTTGTTCGATGTTACTATTATATGCTATACTGCTCAGTCTAGCAAACAACAACGAACGCTCAGGAAACGACAGCTTTGATATACTCATTATACCCTCCAATTTCTTGCCCCATTTGCACACGTATTTATAGATTGTTATAACTAAATACATTAACGGAGTGTTACAAATGAAAAAACGTACCAGAAGTATATTAGAGGAGCTCAATAATTTAGATCGGGCCAGGAACAACGATCTATTAATTGAGACCACGGGAAGTAATATAATTGAAAGTGCAATTAATTTGCTCAACAAAATTTCTAATACCTATGACGAGACCACTGCCGGAGAACTAGAAAGAAGATTTCTAAACAGTATAAAGAGCGGAGACCCTAAAAAGTTTAAAAGGGGTCTTTCTAAAATAATCGAGGCTAAGCAGGATGATCATTAAAGAAGGCGGCGCAATGCCGGGCGTTGGCCCAATTCACATAGATGAAATTGAACCCACACTAGATGTACTAGAAAAAACACTGGGTATCGACCTTAAGAACAATGTTCTAGGCAGTGTAGGCAAGAAAGAATTTAGTGGAGACATTGATGTTGCTATTCAAGTCGACCCAAAAGCTATTCCAGAATTAGTTAAAAAGATTGAAGCATCGCCGTTGGTACTAGACATTGCCAAAAGCAGTGTTATCATGACCAAAGTAAAAATTGTAAACTACGATCAAGAAAAGCAAGCATCTAAACCACGCACAGGATTTGTGCAAGTAGACTTTATGCCTGGTGACCCGGGTTGGATGAAGACCTACTATCATGCACCTAGCGAAAAAGAATCAAAGTATAAAGGTGTGTTCCGTAACATTATGATATCTAGTATTTGTTTGTTTCTAGATAAAAAAGAATCAGAAGAAACAATTGCTGATGGAAGATCTGTTGAAGTAGAACGCTGGCTATGGTCACCGTCAGATGGTCTAGTAAGAGTACGTAGAACACCAGTGCCTAAAGCAAGCGGCGACGGCTATACTAAAAAGAACAAGAATGAAATAATTGGTGAGCCTATCAAGGACGCCGCAGGTATTGCCAAAGCATTAGGACTTGATGGTCCTGAAGATTTAAATAGTTACGAAAGCCTAAAAGCAGCAATTGAAAAGAATTACGATGATGAATTAGTAAAGAAGATTCTTGACAGTTTTGCTTCTAACTCTGTTGTCCAAGACATAGGCGTACCAGACGACCTAAAGAACGAAGAGCTAGATAGAATTAAAGAGCTAGCAGGTTTAAATTTAAACAGCAGTGTTATGGCACCCAACGGAATTAGGATGCGCAGATGAGATTTAATGATTTTAAAATAGTAGAAGCAAACCGCAAACAAAAGAAAGCAGACCAAGTTCGCGGCGGTGAACCAATGCCCAAGGCAAAGCCTGGCAGAACCAAACATCCTATGCAGGGAAGACTGGTAGGCGAGGGCTTAAACGAAGGCGCACGTATTGAACATGCTGAAGACCTTGTGTTTAGAGAAGGATCAAAAGGTGCAGCTCGTGCTATCGAAAGTATAAAGAATCTAGAAAGTGGCGGCCATGAAGATGTAACAATTAAATGGGATGGTTCGCCTGCTGTTATATTTGGAAGAAACGAAGACGGTGAGTTTGTCTTTACAGACAAGAGCGGCTTTAGTGCTAAAGGCTATGATGGTAAAGCAAAGAGTGCTAGAGATCTAGAAAACATGCTCAAAGCAAGACCAGGATACGCTAAAAATCCAGAAGGTTATGGTGAGTTTATAGACAATATGGCCAGCATATATGATGAGTTTGAAAGAGCAACTGCTACAAACTTTAGAGGTTTTTATAAAGGTGACCTACTATATTTTAACATACCAGATAAAGTAGAGGGCAGATACGTATTCACACCCAATGTTGTAACCTATACTGTAAGTGCAGACAGCGAGATTGGAAAACGTATTGGTCGTTCCGAAACAGGAATTGTTATCCACAGATATGTAGACGAAGAAGGACAGGAACGAGGAGTTTCGCAGGAAGAAATAGAACGTACTATGCAGGGCAACGAAGTATTGGTTCTTCCGGCTGTAACAGTGCAAGAACCGCCAGAAGTAGATGATAGTTCGATAAAACAATTGCAGAACATACTGAGTACCAATGCCGGAGCAATTGACAAGCTACTGGATGCTAATACGCTTAGAGAAAAGAAAGTATCCGACTTGCCACAGATATTTTACACCTATCTTAACAGCAAAGTTGACACTGGTCTGAACAATCTAGCAAAGGATTTTCCAGGATGGTTGGCTAACAGCAAGGTAAGCCAAAGTAAAAAACAAAAGATTGTTGAGATGATCAACGAAAATGTTCAAGGATATAACGCAATGTGGAGTCTAGTAGAAGGTATTATGCGTGTGAAGGACGATATTATTAATCAACTAGAATCACAGTCTGCAGACATCACAGCAACTATAGCAGGACAGCAAGGCGGAGAAGGCTACGTACTTGCACACCCAGAAGGTGATATTAAACTTGTTCCGAGAGAGTACTTCTCGAGAGCAAACAGAGCAGTGGAGAGATAAATGAAAAATTATATGAAAATGTTTGAAGCATCAATGGACAGCGTAGTCCGTCCTGTGCTTCAAGATGCAGCAGACATGACACCCCAGCAGCGCAAGCTTGCTAACCTAGGCAGAGTGCTTATGGATCTAGCAGTAACAACTAAAGATGATGCATTGGCCAATCTAATGGCAAGTGTTGGTGACTCACTTACTAGATTTGGAACATCATTTGGTCCAAAGAACCTAGACGAACTTATGAAGAAGACTGGCGCCAGCAAGGAAATTATTAATAAACTGTTACAGCATGCTCAAGCAGTGGCTGATCACAAGACATCACTTGCAAATGACCACGAAGACGGTGGCCTTGATGACACAGACGATGATGAGTTTGCAGAACCAAGTGATGCTGATATGGCAGCACAGGCTGACCGAGCAGCTAGAGGCAAATAATGGACGATATGGATTTTATTAAGGCTATGTATGAAGAAGGGCTAGTTGAAACACAGCTAGACGAAAATGCATGGGCTGATATTAGAGGCAGAAGGATCAACAGACTGTCTAAAGAAAAGCGTGTGGCTCTGTATGCTTATCTTGTGGGTCTAGAAAATGCTGTAAAAGCAACCAAGTTTGTAGAAACAGCAGAAGAAGGTCGCACCCCACCGAATCAGTTTGTGAAAAGCTATTTGCCCATCGTTGAAATGATAGACGACATTGTTAACGCAGGCACAGCACACATTGCACAGCTAAGACAACTGCACAAACGAGCCAAAAGACGCTGATAATAGCGCCTTTTTAGAAAAAAGACTAAATACATGTAACAACTTCACGGAGCGTGGAGATGTCCATTTAGATTAAAGGAGAAAAAAATGGCTGATTTAACAGGTGATGCAGTAGCAAACAACTTTGAGCAGATTAATGCTGGTGTAAACGGACTAGGTCCACGTACACAGATCGTAAGTGTAAGCAAAGCAAGCGGCGACGCAACTGAAGCAGAACTAGTTGCAGTAATTAAAGCACTAGGCATTGGTACAGAAGTAACCGTTGGCGGCGAAACTACACGTGATACTTTCACTGTTGCAGGTATTGCTGGTACAATTGGTACTGATCCAGTATACTTAGCACTACAGGGTACCGGCGTTGTTGGTACTACTGAAGATGATTACGCAACTGGTGTAACACTAGCTGTAGTTGCAGACTTCGATCAAACATTCGTAGGCGCTGCATAATATAGATTCCTACTACCTTAGGAACCGTGATGTTATAACAGGCGTCACACTAAAGGGCCACTTATTAAGTGGCTCTTTTTTTATGGCTGTAAATACAGTATGAAATTTCAAATTAACACTCTTATAGATGTTACTGACACCGGCGCAAGACGCAGTCAAAATGTCTTTGAAGCAAAGCAACAGGCCAACTTCGATACCCTTTATAATGTAATAGGGTTACGAACCAATCCCACCGAGTTTAATGTAACAGTACTAGAAGAGGACGTAAAGAAGTACGGCTTTGGAAGTGAGTACAAGGGCAAGCAAAAGATCTGGCAGGTAGAGTTTTACGTAGAAGCTGAAGCATCTACCAATATAGAATTTATGCGTAACGATTTTTCCTTAGTTCCTATTATCGCAGAACTGAATGAATCAGTCAAACTAGATAAAAATCTTTTTATTTCGTCTAATAAATCCAAGTTTAGAAACATAGTTTTCGTTCAAGTTGATAAATAATAGTGTATAACAACAATAAACAGGCTATTAAAAACATCTCAAAAAGGCTAACGAACAAGTTTAAATTAACTGTCGTATGACACTGGAGAATTTAATGGCTGAAACTGCGCCGACAACAGAATTAGAAAAAACAAGTCTAGAAGCACACGTAGACTTATGCGCTTTGCGTTATGCGAATCTAGACAATCGTTTGACCAATGTCGAGAACACACTCAGAGACATTCACAATGATATTAAAAGCGGCCAGCAAAGCATGACAAAAGTGCTAATAGGCACAGCAGGCACAATTGTAGCCGGACTCCTTTCAACAATCGTTGTACTTTTACTGCAAGGAATGTAATTCACGATAAATAACTATATGTTATTACGTGAATTTTTTATTGACCAATTAGACGAAAAGCAAGTGTGGGCACGCTCCGGTAAAAAGGTTGTGCGCAAATACAGATGCACGGGCGGAAGAAGGCACGGCAGAGTTGTATCTAACATAGCACAGTGTTATGCTGCTCCTGATATTAAAAAGCGAACACGCCTTAAAATTACAAAGGCACGCCTAGGTACAAGGCTTGCTAAGAAAACCAAAAGAACCAAACGTGTAAATCCTGCCAGTCGCAGAGTGCAACAGCTCAATAAGTCTGCTAGAAGGAAGACAAGGTAATGTTAGTCAGCGAACTAGTTGAAGCTACCCAGGTGTGGTCTAAATCAGGCGGCAAGAGTGTTCGTAAGTACCGTTGCACATCCGGAGCACGCAAAGGCAGAGTAATGAGTTCTCCTTCTGCATGCAACAAGCCTATAAATGTAAAGAAGAGCACTAGCTTCAAGAAGACTAAAACTAAAAAGTTACCTCAGATAAAATACAAAACAGGATTAACTAAAAGAAGTAATCCAGCGGCAACTAGAAATGTTAGGTTGAATAGACAAACTAAACCAACTACAAAAAGAAGAGGTAGGAAAATCAGATGAAGATAAACGAAGTAACTCAAGCCAAAGTTACCCGTGCTTCGGGTAATGAAGTAGAAATTGATCATGGTGATGGGACACGAACTACGGTAGACACTAGAAAGAATCCTAATGCTATCACTAGAGATGAGCAGGGCAAGGTTAAAGTGAATACAAATCGTAACAGCGCACAGCGCAACAATCGATCACAGCAACCACCTAGACCCGGCGAGCAAGTAGAAATCGAAGACGAATGAAGATTAACGAGCTAATACAATCCTTCACTATACAAATGTCCAATGAAGAGAATGATTTGTATTGCTCTTTAGACGGATACAGAGCATTGGACAGCTTTACTGAAAGAGAACGATTCGTGATTGAGAATCTCATTAGGAAGAGTTTGGTAAGTAAAGTTGTGTCAAACGGTCAAGCTACGGTAGTTAAAAATGATTAATAAAAACTTTGCAAACGATTTAGAAGACCTTTTAAATGGATCTCTAGATCCTAGCCTTTTTCCTTATAAGAAGGGCAACAGTATTCGTATTGGAAACTTTGCGGTAAGATCTAATAAACGCGGATACTATAAAGTTTATGATCTTACAGAAAACAGGCTTGTGTCTGAAATGTTCTGCAAGACTAGTGCAGTAGCATTGGCCAAGGCAATGTCAAAAGGCAAAGCTACTCCTACCTCAATATTAAAACTTGACAAAGAACTACAGAAATGGTATAATGACTGTGTGTTTTACAAGAACACTATGACTAAAACCAAAGACCCCGTCAAAGCAGAAATCACACAAACTAGATATGAGATCGCTAAAATCAAAACTACTAGTTTAAAGAACCAATTAGACAGATTCATTTACGCTTAATTTGGCTAAATAAATATAATGATACATTAGGAAGAGATGTAATGAATATTAGAGATATTTCAAAACCAATCACCGCTAAGGCACTCAACGAGAGTCTAGCCCGAAAATTTGGTCAAAAAATCAAGCTAGAGAATTTTACTTTAGAGCAACTACAGGATGCACGTAACAAAGTGCGTACCAAACTAAGTCAAGTCGAAATGAATGAAAACTTTGACGCTGTTATAAAAAACGAAAGTTATCAGAAATCAAAACTCTTCCTTGATGTTCTGAATGCTGCAATTGCAGAACGTGAAGATATTGCTGAAGGCGATTATGCAAACGATGCACAGCGCAAAGCAGTACACGCAGCCAAAGATAAGAAGAAAAAGAAAAACGAAAGCATAGTTAAAGAAGGCGCGGAAGATGCAGCCGAACTAGTTATGGCAGCTAAGGACATGGTTGATCGTGTTACTGGTTGGATGGAAGACACTGCTGAGATGCAGACAGAGTCAATGCTAGAACTAGCAGATGCTATCCGCGATGAAATGGGCTCAGAAAAATCAGAAGCATTTATTTCATCAGTTAAGCCAGCACTAGAATCATTGTATTCAGCAATGGAATCAACTCGCGGAACACTTACAGCAGGCGTTGGCATGCTAACAGGTGAAGAAGAACTAGCTGCTACAATGGGCGACGAGCCAGTTGAAGAGCCACCAATGGAGCCAACTATCGACGGCGAAGAAGGCGGCGACATTGACGATATCCCAGTGCCAGACTTTGATGCAGCAGATGCAGCCGCAGGTGGCGAAGAAGAAGCGGGTAGAGCAAGACGCGAGTCAAAGAGCTACGATAAAGCTAAAATTATAGAACGCTCACGCAAACTAGCAGCAACACTTTCAAAAAAAAAGTAACTGAAGCCGTAGAGAGCGACAAGCTCGTACAGGTTCTAAGAACAGTAATAGGCAGCGCCGACTCAAAAGGAGACGCTGTCTTTTTACATTTTAGCAAGCCCGGTCCTAATGATATAAAACAGGGCGCTCGTAACCTAGACCTAAACAAACTGATGCAAAACGTAGGTGCAGAACAGTTTGATTTTGAAACATTCAAAGCAGCATATGATACAGATCCTAGAGTCAAAACCATGATTAAGAACTTTGACAAGGACGGAATCGAACCCAAAACTCAGAAAGAACGAGAAGAAGGTGTCGCCAGTACAGGTGCCGACGGCGACGACACTGTGGGCCAAATGGCACAACGAGCTACTGATCTCGGCGATAATATTTAAATTCACTTGACAACTAGTTGATTAGGCAGTATAATGTTAAATTAACATGAGGATGAATTATGACTACAAGAACCGATGAAGAAATTATTACACAGATCAAAGAGCTTATTGAAACACATGTTAAACCTGCTGTTGCAAGCCACGGCGGAGTTATTGAATTCGTTAGCTACGATCAAGGAGCCCTACTCCTTCAACTAGGCGGAGCATGTTCAGGATGTGCTGGTAGTACAATGACACTAAAAATGGGTGTAGAAAATATGCTCAGACATTATGTACCAGAAATTACATCTGTAGAAGCTTTAGACGATCCTAACTCTAATGTAAACCCATATTACACTGATCCGTTTATGTTTGATAATTTGGGTTATGAGGAGGATTATCGTGACCCTGATAGTTAATAAATTTAATTATACGCCTATCTCACGCAAAGAAGTAAACGGTAAAAGACTATATGCTACGCCTGACGGTAATGCTGTGGCCAGTGTTACTACAATTCTTGATGCTACCAAAGACAAGAGCCATCTTATTGCTTGGCGCAAACGTGTAGGACAAAAGCGAGCACAAGAAATTACCACAGAAGCAGCAGGTGTTGGTACACGAATGCACACCTATCTTGAAAAGTATATCGAGACAGGTGATTGGCCGCAGCCAGGATCAAATCCTTTTGCTATCAAAGCACACAAGATGGCTTGCGAAATACGTGAACACGCACTTAAAGATGTTGACGAAATATGGGGAAGCGAAGTTAACCTCTATATGCCTAACATGTATGCAGGAACCACAGACCTTGTTGGAACATACAAAGGTAATCCTGCAATCATGGACTTCAAGCAGTCTAACAAAGTTAAAAAGCCTGAGTGGGTAGTTGACTATTACTTACAGATGGTTGCATACGCCGAAGCACACAATGAAATCTATGGCACAAACATTCAAGAAGGTCATGTGTTCATGTGTACTCGCGGCGACGACAGTATGGAACTAGGCGGCGAACTGTATTTGCAGTTTGATATTTGGCCCGACGAGTATGCAGAATGGCGTACAGAATGGTACGATAGAGTCTACACTTACTACGAACAGTATGCATAAGTCTGTCTCCTGACGCATAAATACACTATACATGCGTAGGAGAATAACATGGCCGTAGTGCAAATCTCGAGAATACAGATCCGTAGGGGACAAAAGAATCAAGGCTCGGGCTTACCTCAGCTATCAAGCGGAGAACTTGGTTGGGCAATAGATACCCAAGAGCTTTACATCGGTAATGGTAGTGTAGCTGAAGGTGCCCCACAGGTTGGCAACACAAAGGTAATCACCGAGCACGATGACTTGTTCGACCTTGCAGACGAGTATATCTACAGAAGCACAGATGGTTCGATTATCACAGGCATAGACAGTGCTAACCCTGTGTCTAGAACACTGCAACAACGACTAGATGATAGAGTGAGTGTTAAGTCGTTTGGTGTCACTGGTGTAGCTTCGCAAGACTGTACTGTACTTCTACAAAGAGCAATTGATCAGCTGTATCTAAATGCAGGCAACGAAGTAAGTGTGCGCAATCGTGTGCAGCTTTACCTAGAAGCAGGCACGTACACTATTAAAGATACAATAAGAATCCCCCCGCATGCAACACTTATCGGCGCTGGTGCAGGCAAAACAATCATTGTTCAAGACAACCCAGGACGCTCTGTGTTTACTACAGTGAGCGACGAAAGTATTCCAGGCAGTTATGTAATAGGCGGAGAATTTGCCACACAGGCTAGAAACATAAGACTAGAAGGCCTTACTATGCAAGTGATCGATGGATCAAAAGGACTCGTGTTAGAAAGTTGTAGAGATAGCTATTTTGAAAACCTAACCATTGTGGGTCCTTGGTCACTGGGCGATCTTATTGCAGCAGACACCAGTACTACATTTGATATTGGCCTTAGTCTCAACAGCAAGAACGGCGGCGTTGAAACTGTTCGCAACGAATTTACAAACTGTCACATAGACGGATTCAGTTATGGTGTAAGCTCGAACTGGGACATCAATGACAACGTGTTTACTACATGTAACTTCAACACAATGGCTTACGGTGTAGCATTCGGTAGAGACATGACCATTGACGGCAATGTAGCAAACGGCACTGCAACAGGTCCAAGCAACAACATCTTCTCAGACTCTGTGTTCTCAAACATTGCTAGACAGGCAATTCTAGTAGAAGAAGGCACTTACAACGTAAGTCGTGCTAACAAGTATATCAGTTGCGGTTGTGACGGCGGCGCAGAAAATCAGCCAGTCAGCAGTATTCTTAAGTTTGACAAGCTGGGCAACGAAAGTATCAACGACTTCTTTACTAGAACCAAGATACTGTCGTACACACAAGAAAACCTCGATGGTGCAGGCGCTGTACCGTATGTGCCTGAAGTTGAAGGTCCTATCAATTTTGAATGGGGCTTTGAGCACGAAGTAACTATCATTGACGGCGACGATGTAACACTGTTTAGACTGCCTAACTTTGTTAATCAAAGCTTTGACATAGACTACTTTGCCGAAGCAGAACAAGGATACAATGGTGTGCGCTCAGGTAGCCTACGACTAGTGTGTAATGCACTGGTTGACGCACCAAACGGAACACCTGACGTAATAGTTTCAGATGACTATGACTATGTAGGTGACAATGTTTATCTTGACAGCATAAGTTTTGATGCTATACTAAGAGATGTAGATGCAGATGCAACATTTGACACAATCATTGTTAAAACAAATGCGTCAGCGATGCCTACAACTGCAAGGACTAAATTTAAATTCAAAGTAAAAACAAAAGCAAACTAATAGATGTTCAATAAAAAATATGAACAAAGGCTGGAATCCTGGTCACAATTCAGAGACAGCCTTGAAGAAAGTGAAGACCCTTTCCGGGACGTCATTGACTACTATAAGCAAGCACCCTATGTGAGCATCCATACAGATCCATGGAATCAAGACATGTGGCCAAACCCGTGGGAGTTGGTTTACGAGAACCAGTATGATGACTTCTGTCGTGTGCTAGGCTGGTGCTATTCTTTACAGTTAACTGACCGTTTTAAAGGGTCAGTTTTCGAGATACATATCATTACTAATAAAGAAACAAGTTACCAATACTTGTTATTTGTTGACAATTTTGTTTTAGGATACACGGAAGATGAAGTTATTACAAGGGATAATCTCCCATCTAAACTGCATTCGCAACAGACGTACCATATGTCGAGTCAGCAATAAATATTCAACAATTTAAAGAACTAGGAGAGAACAATATGTCGAACGGTATTCATATCGTTAAGCGAAATGGCGATAAAGAACCGCTAAACATTGACAAGATCCACAAAGTGGTAATGCATGCTTGTGAAGGTTTAGCAGGAGTAAGTAGCAGTCAAATTGAAATGAACGCAAACATTCAGTTTTATGACGAAATGAGTACAGACGAAATTCAAGAGATTCTTGTACGTTCGGCAAATGATCTTATTAGTCTTGATAATGCAAACTATCAATATGCGGCTGCAAGGCTGTTAAGCTACGGTGTAAACAAGCAGGTATTTGGACGTTACGAAGCTGTTAGTCTGCGTGAAATGGTCCAGAAAAATATTGAACGTGGTGTGTATGATCCCGAAATACTTGAGAAGTATACCCCAGAAGAGCTTGATCGTTTAGACAGTTACATTCATCACAAGCGCGATGAAAACTTTACGTATGCTGGCTTGCGTCAAGTGGTAGACAAGTACCTATGTCAGGATCGTTCATCAAACGAAATCTTTGAAACTCCTCAGTTCATGTACATGATGATTGCAGCAACTCTATTTGCCAATTATCCAGCAGAAACACGCATGCACTACGTAAGGAGATACTACGATGCGACCTCCCTTTTTAAAATCAATATCCCAACGCCAGTCATGGCCGGTGTCAGAACGCCTGTGCGACAGTTTGCTTCGTGCGTCCTTGTTGACAGCGATGACACCCTTGATAGTATCTTCGCAAGTGATATGTCGATTGGTAGATACACTGCACAACGAGCGGGTATCGGCATTAATGCAGGACGCATTCGCGGAGTCAACTCAAAGATCAGAGGCGGAGAAGTAGCACACACAGGTATTATTCCGTTCCTTAAGAAGTTTGAAAGTACTGTACGCTGTTGTACACAGAACGGTGTTCGCGGCGGCAGTGCTACAGTGCATTTCCCGTTTTGGCATCAAGAGATTGAAGACATCCTTGTTCTAAAGAACAACAAAGGCACAGAAGATAATCGTGTTCGCAAGCTTGATTATTCAATTCAAATGAACAAAGTCATGTACGAAAGACTGCTTAAGAATGAAGATGTTACACTGTTTAGCCCACACGATGTCCCGGGGTTATATGAAGCATACTTTGGCGACCCAGAAGCGTTTCGAGAGCTTTACGAAATGTATGAGCGCAAGACCAGCATCAAGAAAAAGAAAATTGGTTCGATGGAATTGTTTGGTGAACTGATCAAAGAACGTGCTGAAACAGGCCGCATTTATATTATGAATGTTGATCATGCTAACACACACAGCTCGTTTAAAGACACAGTTTATATGAGCAATCTGTGTCAAGAAATTACATTGCCCACGAAGCCTTTGAATCACATTGATGATCCGGAGGGTGAGATTGCACTGTGTATTCTAAGTGCAATTAATGTAGGCATAATCAAAGACCTAGACGACCTTGAAGAACTGTGCGATCTTGCTGTTCGTGCGCTAGAGGAAATTATCGATTATCAGCGTTATCCAATTCTAGCCGCTGAAAAGTCAACCAAAGCACGTCGTAGCCTAGGCATTGGCTATATCGGCCTTGCTCACTTCCTTGCTAAGAACAAGGCTCAGTATGGGGATCCAAAAGCTTGGAAACTTGTACATGATCTAACAGAAGCATTCCAATACTACTTGCTAAAAGCATCCAATGGTCTTGCCAAAGAACGCGGCGCATGCGAGTACTTCAATCGCACTAAATACTCCGACGGTATACTTCCCATTGATACATATAAAAAGGATGTTGATACCATTGTGGAGAATACACTAAATTATGATTGGGATAGTTTACGAGCTGACATCCAGGAGTACGGACTTAGACATTCAACATTGTCCGCACAGATGCCTTCGGAAAGCAGTTCCGTTGTGTCAAATGCAACAAACGGAATTGAGCCACCTAGAGGTTACCTGTCCGTTAAGAAGTCAAAGAAAGGGCCTCTTAAGCAGATTGTTCCGCAGTATCATTCGCTAAAGAACTACTACACACTGTTGTGGGACATGCCCAGCAATGAAGGTTATATCAATGTGGTTGCAGTTATGCAGAAGTTCTTTGATCAAGCAATCAGTGGCAACTGGAGTTACAACCCTACTCAGTATCCGGACAACGAAGTGCCTATGAGCGTAATGATCCGAGACATGCTACAGACATACAAGATGGGATGGAAAACCAGTTACTATCAGAATACATATGATTACAAAACTGATCCTAGCGACTACGAAGAAGAAAAGCAACAACCACAACTTGCTACATCCGCAGTTGATGACGAAGATGCAGAAGCTTGTGATGCGTGTGCAATTTAACGGTTGACAGTACAGGAAAATCAGTATACTATAAGAGAAGAAATAGAGGAAGCAAAATGGCTAAAACAGTATTCAATAAAGAAAAAGTAGACTTTACTAAACAGAACATGTTCTTTGGTGAAGACCAAAACACACAGCGTTATGATACATTTCGCTTTCCAGTGTTTGATAAACTAAACCAAACAATGCTTGGTTACTTTTGGCGACCCGAGGAAGTAAGTCTCCAAAAGGATCGTTCTGACTTTGTTAATTTCAGACCAGAACAGAAGCATATCTTTACTGCTAACTTGAAATACCAAACGCTTCTTGACAGTGTACAGGGACGCGGCCCTTGCCTAGCATTCCTGCCGCATGTTTCGCTTCCTGAACTAGAAGGTTGTATCGTTACTTGGGACTTCTTTGAAACTATCCACAGCCGTAGTTATACACACATTATGAAGAATGTATATTCTGATCCTTCAGAAGTGTTTGATACTATTCTAGACGACGAAAAGATCATTGCTCGAGCAACTAGTGTCACCAAACACTATGATGAATTTACAGAAGCAGCAGACGCTTACACACATCGCGGCGAAGGCAATATGCGTGATGTAAAGAAGAAACTGTATCTTGCAATGATGACTGTGAACATTCTAGAAGGTCTGCGTTTCTACGTAAGCTTTGCATGCACATTTGGCTTTGGCGAACTAAAGCTAATGGAAGGTTCAGCAAAGATTATCAGTCTAATTGCTCGCGACGAAGCACAGCATTTGGCACTGAGCACACACGTATTGAAGCTGTGGGCACAGGGCAAAGACGATCCAGAGATGGCGAGCATTGCCAAGGAGTGCGAAGAAGAAGTCTACGAACTGTGGCGCGAATGTGTTGCAGAAGAAAAGGACTGGGCAGAGTATCTGTTTAAAGACGGAAGCATGATTGGTCTAAATGCAGCTTTGCTTAACCAATATGTAGAATACATTGCAAACCGTAGGCTCAAAGCACTCGGCCTAAGTGCTATCTTTGATGCACCAGTTAACACCAATCCGCTACCGTGGACACAGCATTGGTTGAGCAGCTCGGGCTTGCAGGTTGCACCTCAAGAAACTGAAGTAGAATCTTATATCATCGGCGGCATCAAGCAGGATGTTAACAAAGATTCGCTCAAAGGATTTAGTCTATGATCGAGATATTTGGGAAGCCACAGTGCCCCTTCTGCGAGAAAGCAAAACAGCTTTGCGAAGCTCGCAGATTGGCATATACTTACAAGACTCTTGATGTAGATTATACCAAGGAAGAATTGCTAGAAGCATTTCCAGGCGCTCGCACAGTGCCGCAGATCCGTGTAAACGGAACTGCCATTGGCGGGTATGATGAACTAGGCACATACTTAGAAGAAACAGGTTACAACGGAACAGGAATGACACTATAATGCTAATCGAAACTCCATACAAAGTAGGCGACATTGTAAGTTTTAAACTTACCTCAGGCGAAGAAGTTATCGCAAGACTCGACAAAGACGAAGAAAAGACATACACTTTGCATAAACCCATGGTACTAATTATGCAACAGCAGGGCATGGGTCTAGCACCTTTTATGTTCAGCGTAAGTCCGGACGGCAAGTTTTATCTACAAGCAAACAGTGTAGCTTGTATTGCCAAAACTGAAAAAGAAATTGCTTCACAGTACACACAGCAAACTACAGGAATTCAGGTTGCTGGTTGACAAGCCTAACGACTGATGCTATAATTGTAACACAATAAGGCATTAGAAAGGCACAGTATGAAAGATAAATGTATTTTAACTGACGCAGACGGAGTCCTCTTCGATTGGGAATACGCATTTGATCAGTGGATGAAGCGACACGGTTACACAGTAGTAGAAACTGGTAACTATCAAATGGACGTCAAGTATGGACTTGAATATAGCGAAACAAAACGTTTGATTCGTATGTTTAATGAGAGTGCTTGGATCCGTAAACTTCCTCCACTGCGTGATGCAATTCATTATGTTAAGAAACTGCATGCAGAACATGGATACATCTTCCACTGCATTACCAGTTTAAGCAACGACGATTACTCACAACACTTGCGTACTAAAAACTTGCGTGAGATGTTTGGAGACAGCGTATTTGAAAAGTACATTTACCTAGATACAGGTGCAGACAAGGACGAGGTCCTAGAACAGTATCGCGGCACAGGCTGCTGGTGGATCGAAGACAAGCCAGAAAACGCCAACGTTGGATCTGTTGTGGGATTAAATAGTCTACTTGTTGATCACGATCACAATATACATGCATCCTTGCAAGACAATGTAATTCGTGTTCGCAATTGGAAAGACATTTATCATATTATTACAGGAGAAAAAGTATGAGCACAACACATGAACAAATTGTTCAAGCATTTAATAACTACCTAACAGAAGCAGAAACATTTGAAGATAAAAATGTTAAAGCAGCCGCAGCCCGAGCTCGCAAGGCACTAGGTGATCTAGGCAAACTTACAAAAGATCGCCGCAAGGAAATCCAAGATCGCAAAAATGAAATGTGATGTGGGAACTGTGGTGTAAAGCTATAGGACAAAAGGCC
>Ga0209953_1000370_pt1 | contig 16403 bp, 16 predicted proteins | sample SalPonred_H2O_MG_FD_185713 | JGI IMG/M metagenome (GOLD analysis project Ga0209953, IMG submission 185713) | Salt pond water microbial communities from South San Francisco under conditions of wetland restoration - Salt Pond MetaG... | ecosystem: Environmental > Aquatic > Non-marine Saline and... | reverse complement strand
CCCGCCGAGCATGCGGCCGGATTCGGTGATCTGGAGGTTGTCACCCTCACCCTGCAGGTAGCCGAGATCCACGAGGGTTTCGCAAACACGGTCAAACTGTCGCGCGATGCTGTGAGTGCGGGTGGCGATGCGGCGGTCAAGATCCTGGATCTGGCGTTGCGCCCGAAAGTAGCGTTCGGCCCAGCGGGCGTGCGCTTCGCGGTCCTGGCAGCCGTGACACGGATGTGCGCGAAGGCGGGCGCGCAATTCGCTGACTTCGTCGTTGTTCACACTCGTCCGAACCGGTTCGTAATGATCGGCATCCTCAGCAACGTTGACCGCCTTGCGCGCGAGATCACGTCGCATGGATGCGTCCTTGCTCGAGAAGTTTTTCGGCACCTTGACACGGCCGAGCGTGGGCACCGCTGTGGGGACATCCACAGTGGACACACGCCGCACTTGGCGTTCGTGGGTGAGAACTTGGGGCCGGGGATCGTGCGGGCGATCGGCGGATGCGATGACAACAGCGGGGCCGGAGCGTTTGCCGCGCGGGATGACGAAAACATCCCCTGGACGCATCTTCAATAGGCACTCCTCGGCGCTTGACTTGCGCTGTGCCGATGCGACGCGACCCGCGTTCTTCTCCTTTTGGGTGATTTCCTCGCGCAGCGCCGCGTATTGCGTGAAGTCGCCAAGATGACATGTCATGGATTCGGCGTAGCCAGCCTGCGCTTCCTTGAGCTTCTTCACCTCGGCACTCAAACCAACGACGGACTGATCTGCCTGGAACTGCGCGAAACTGGTCTCCAAGACATCGCGAGCCCGCGCGCGCCCTAGCCGACCGAGGAGGTTGACGGCCATGTTGTAAGAGGCGCGGAAGGACGATCGCAGCGGATAGGTGCGAGTGGAGGCCAACCCGGCGAGGACCTCCGGATCTAAGTCGTCTGCCCACAGCACCACGGCATGACCTTCAATATCGATTCCGCGCCGCCCGGCGCGACCGGTCAGTTGCGTGTACTCCCCTGCGGTTAGGTCGACGTGCGCTTCCCCGTTCCACTTCACCAGCCGTTCGAGAACCACTGACTTAGCCGGCATGTTGATGCCTAACGCCAATGTCTCGGTCGCGAAAACCACCTTGATCAGTCCACGTTGGAACAGGTCCTCAACTACCTCCTTGAAAGCAGGAAGCATCCCCGCGTGGTGCGCCGCGATTCCCCGCTCCAGCGCATCCGCCCAATCAACGTAACCCAACGCCGCGAGATCATCATCGGCGATCCCCATCGTGCCGGCGGCCACGGTCGAGCGGATTGCCTCGCGTTCGGGTCCGGAAGTCAGCCGGATTCCAGCCCGCAAACATTGCTCAACCGCATCGTCGCAACCGGCGCGGGAAAACAAGAAATAGATGCCCGGTAGTAGCCCGTCCGCATCAAGACGCTCTACCACCTCGCTGCGCCAGGGAGTAAGCGATTCACTGCGCCTCCCCCTGCCGCCTTTGGGCCCCCGACCGCGCCGCCGGAGTGACGCTGCTTGCGACTGGCGCCGCGCAAGAGCCAACAACTCCGGGTTGACCTCTCCCTCGTCGAGAAACAGGTCGTACAGGTGCCGACCGGCCATGACGTGCTGCCATAGCGGCACAGGACGGTGCTCTTCCACGATGATCTCGGTACTTCCGCGCACCGTCGACAACCACGCACCAAACTCCTCGGCATTGGACACCGTTGCGCTCAGCGCCGCCACCGTCACCTGCTGCGGCAGGTGGATGATTACTTCTTCCCAAACTGCCCCACGGAAGCGATCGGCGAGGTAATGGACTTCGTCCATCACCACATAGCCGAGGGAATGCAGGGTGCCAGATCCCGCATAAAGCATGTTGCGCAGCACCTCTGTGGTCATGACTACAACCGGTGCTTCACCGTTGATGGAGTTATCGCCGGTGAGCAGCCCCACTTGATCGGCGCCGTGGCGTTCGCTCAACTCAGCGAATTTCTGATTGGAGAGCGCCTTGATGGGAGTGGTGTAGAAGCACTTCACGCCTCGTTCAAGGGCCAAGTGGATTGCGAACTCCCCGACGACGGTTTTGCCTGAACCCGTCGGTGCCGCGACCAAGACGCCCGAGCCCGCCTCAAGTGCAGCGCACGCCTGGAGCTGGAACGTGTCCAGTTGGAAGGGATACTCCCGGGTAAAGGCCGTCAGCGATGGCTGCCTGCTCCGCTCACGCGAGCGGGCGTAGCGCTCCGCGGGGGAAGGAGACGCTGGGGGCGATGGGGACACGGGGCAACACTAGGTGGCTCATCACGCCAGCACCCGCAACGCCGAGGGAACCATCTGGATTGTTGCCGGAAGCGGACCGATCCGTTCACCGTCAGCGAAGACCACTGAGTCGGGAGCATCGATTCGTAGCCGTGAAGCTCGCCATGCGATTACGGATGGGTGTTCGACGTGCCGGCCTGAGTAGACCCGAGGCAACACGGATACGAATGTGTGCTTGGGCGTATTGGTCACCACAGTCACATCAAATTGACCATCACTCATGTCGGCATCCGGGCAGATGAGCATCCCTGAACCGTAGGCAGGCCCGTTACCAACAGCGACGATCATGGCCGCCACACTGTGATCGGTGCCGTCGCTATCGATGGCGAACCAACGCGGCCGCATGACCGGGAACTCTCGGGCCAGACCTAGGAGATACCGGGCCCGACCAACTTTGGCGGGCATCGCATTGGCCCGCTCGTTTACATCGGAGTCAAAACCGCAGGAGAGCACACCGAGGAAGTACTGCACCTCGGCAGAATCATCACCTTCTAAGAAGATCTCACCAACGTCTACAGTGCGCGTTCGATTCGCCTGAATTATCTCCGCGAAGTCATTTTCATCGGTAGTCGGTGCGGTGCCGACGCCACGGATGATGTCGTTGCCCGTTCCGACCGGCCATATCCCAAGTGTCGGTTTCACTCCCGCCGGCATCGTCGCGTTTGCGGCCATCAAACCTTGTAGGCAGTCGTGCACCGTTCCATCACCCCCACAGGCGATAACGGGACCCGCGGGTGCCACCTGCTCGGCTACCCGGCGAGTCTGGGCGGCATCAGCTGGGACATGGACATGACATTCCACCCCGAGGTTGGCGAGAACCCGAGCCAAGGATCCGGCCACAGACACAGCCCGGCCACCCCCGGCGGCGGGGTTGGCAACAACGTGAATCACGCGTCGTCATCCAGCGGAGAAACTTCGTCATCGCCCCATTCGCCGTAGTTCGGACCGACCGCGCCACGTTTCGCGCGCCGCCGATCGTTCAGCAGCGCAATACCCACCGCAATGGCAACCAGTAACAAAATGGGCCCGGCCAGCAAAGCCAGGTTGATCGGATCGCCCGTCGGTGTGGCAACCGCGGCGAAGATGAAAACGATAAAAATGATCCAACGCCACCAACCCACCAAGCGTTTGCCCGTCAGGATGCCAGCGAAATTCAAAGCGACGATGAATAGCGGGGTCAAGAAACCCACACCGAACACGATGACGGTGCGCAAGAAAAAGGACAGGTAGCGATCGACGGAAACGATGTTCTCGACATTCTCCGGAGTGAAGCCCAGCAATATCTCCAACCCGACGGGCAACACGAGATAGGCGAGCGCAGTTCCACCTAGGAACAGTGGAGTTGCCACGGCAACAAAGGCGATCCCCCATCGCTTCTCATGGGAGTGCAAACCAGGGGTGACAAAACGCCACAGCTGGTACAGCCACACGGGCGAGGCAATTACCACCCCTGTGATGGCGGCCACCTGCAACTGCAACACGAAGGGGTCGGCGACGCCCGTCAGTGCAAGGGTGACGTCTCGGCCTTCGGACTGGGCCTGTTCCACGGCACCTTCGAAAGGCTGGGATAACAACGCGAAGATGTCCGGGTAAAGAATCCAGCCGACCACCATTCCGACCACGATGGCCAGAGTCGATTTGACCAGGCGCGAACGCAGTTCGCGGAGATGATCGGTGAGCGGCATCGCCGCCTTCCGATCACCCTGTTCGCGAATAGCCACCGAAGTGGTTAGCCGTTAGTGCGTGGACGGTCCGCTGGCTCCGCAGGATCGGCCGCCGTGGACGTGTCGACGTTGTTCCGATTCTGGGACTCCCCGGATTCCAAGGCCGACGGCGCAGCGCTGCCGGTGGTATCCGTCGAGGCGTCGGTGGCGCGTGGGGGGTTGTCGTCTTCGCCATCATCGCCATCGACGAGACCCTTGGTCTCCGCCTTGAAGATTCGCATCGAGCGGCCTAGACCGCGGGCCGCGTCCGGTAGGCGCTTGGCACCGAACAGCAGCAGCACGAGGGCGACGATGATGAGAAGTTCTTGCCACCGTAGATTCGGCATACGTTCTCCCTGGGCCTGCTGTTGACACCCACCAGCGTGAGATGCTCGCGAGTCTACCCCGGGGAGGAATCTCCGGCTCGAAGGCGGGCGACCCGGGCAGCGGCTTCTTCGGCGAGTCTGCCTCGTAAGCGCGTTGGTGTCACGAGGACCACCTGACCACCCCTGCCGAGGCAAAAGCGCAGAAGGTAGCCCTCGGATGCGTAGGAAACGTGGCCGGTGGGCCAGTCACGGCCTTGGATCGGGTGTCTCCAGTGACCTCCATCAGGCACGACCGGGTCGCTGTCCCAGATCCAGGCCGCATCCGGATCGACAGCAATGCGGGCGCTGGGGGCATCAGGTGGCACCAGCGATGTGATGACCTCGCGTTGGTCGTTCGTGACACTTCCTGTCGCCATGGGGGCTGGTACCAACGTAGCCGAGGCGATGCGATCGAGTCGAAAGGTTCGAATCCCCTGGGCTAGGTCGCACCAAGCCTCGACATAGGCGTATCCATCCACAGTGAAACTCGCCCGTGGTGCGATGACTCTGACGGAACTGGAATCCGCGCTGGCCGAGGCGTATTCGATCTGCACGCCCGCAGACTGCGCGAGTGCGTCCGACACCACCGCCACGATCGAAGGATCACCGTCGATCCGGACGTCTACATCCGGCGTCAGGGCACTTGCCATTTCGAGTTTGCTTAGGGCCGACCGCAATGCCGCTCGATCGTGTTCTCCAGGTATCTGGCCGAGGACACGGACTGCCACCAAGAGCGCCGCGGCTTCCTCGCCCGTTAACCGCAGCGGCCGATCCAGAGTCATCGGGTCGAGAACGTGAATGCGATCGTCGTCCCAAAACTGAATATCGACGAGTTGATCGGGTCCGTATCCTGGAATTCCACAGACAATCAACTGCCACAGATCGGTGGTGAGTTGATCCGGGGTTACCTGAAAATGTTCGGCTGCCTCACTAATCGTCACGCCGTCATGGGCTCGAAGCCACGGGACGAGGGCAAGCAAGCGGGCGAGTCGGCTCGACGCATTCTCACTCATCGGGGCAACTCGGCTGGCTTCCTCATGCGTGCACCTGTGCGATGTGGTCAAGACCACGGACAAGATCCGCGATGAGGTCCGGTGGCGAGTGGAGGACAACGGACTCATCGGCCCGCCACAGCAAGGACAGCAGGTCGGAGCGGGGCGCCTGAACCTGCCACGTTAGGCCGCGCAGGTGCTTGCTACCGGGAAGGCGGCGAAGCTCCGTGCCGGCGTTATCTGGGATCGTGATTTCGGCAACGACCTCATCCTCGGAATCGGGACTGAGAGTGATGTGAGGAGTTCCCGAGCGCTGGGGAGCCGATCGACCGGTGACGGTCACTGACCCTTCGATTCGCGAGAGCCGAAACACCCGCTCCTCAGCGCGATCTTGATCCCAACCAATCAGATACCACCGACCTTCCAGGGATCTGACATTCCACGGTTCCACGGTGCGCACCTGACCATCCACCACACCGGGCTTGCGGTACTCAAAGCGCACGATTCGCCGCTCACGAATAGCACGCATCAACGGAAGCAGCGCAGCATCGCTCGCCGATATGGAGCCGAAGGTAGAGGGGACATCCATCACCCCTGAGACGCTTTGGGGTGAAATCGCCTCCAGCTTGCGAAGTGCAGTCGAAGCAGCGGGAGCCAACACCGCCTCATCCCAGACCCGCGCAGCGATCGATAGCACCGCCAATTCATCAACGGTCAACTCGACATCGCTTTGCTGATACTCGTCCGCATCGATGCGGTATCCCTGTACTTCGCCGTGGGCGTCAGCGACAGTGGTGATGGGGATACCCATCGCCCGTAACTCGTCCTTGTCACGCTCGAACATGCGCTCGAAGGCAGGAACACTTGCGTCCGGGTCATAACCGACGACCGACTGCTGGATCACCGATCGCGGCACCGGGTTGTGCGCAGCCAGCAGGGCTATAACTAGGTTAAGCAGCCGCTCGGTGCGCGAGACGTCCATGGTCCTACTTGACGTCCACCAGATCGATGATGAAGACCAGCGTGCAGCCTGAGAGGCGATGGCCACCACCAGCGGGGCCGTAGGCGAGCTCGGGTGGAATCACCAGTTGCCGACGCCCACCCACGCGCATTCCGGGAATACCTTCCTGCCAGCCGGCAATCAAGCCGGAAAGCGGAAACACGATGGTCTCGCCTCGGTCCCACGAGGCATCGAACTGCTCACCGGTCTCAAAGTCGACGCCCACGTAGTGCACCTCAACAGTGTCACCTGCCGTTGCCTCATCGCCGTCCCCGACCACGATGTCTGTGACCTCTAGTGCTTCCGGCGGTGGACCTTCGATGAAGTCAATCTCTGGCTTCTGGCTCATAGTCATCCCATCTTGGTGCGTGAATTGATCGTTCGCGTTGGACTCAGCCGGTGTTACTGGGCTGTGCCAAGTAGTTCGACAACGAATACGAGTGTCTCTCCGGGCTCGATTCCCGGAGGCGGGTTATCCCCGTAGGCCAGATCACTAGGGATCACCAGCACCCGGCGCTCCCCCACCTGCATTCCCGGGATGCCGTCGACCCATCCTTGGATCAATTGACCTTGCGAGAGCGGGAAAGTGGCCGGAGCGCCGCGTGCCCAGGATGAATCGAAAAGCGCCCCAGAGGACAAGCCGACACCGCAGTACTCAACGGTGATGATGTCATCAAGTGCCGCCTGTTCACCGCTCCCTGCACGGATTTCAGTCGAGACCAGTTCCGCAGCGGGGGCTGCGCCCTCCCGCACGTAGACCGTGGGGACATCCTCATCCAGTACAGAAATGTCAGGAGTGACCGCAATACCCGCGGCCGCGTCCCCCTCGGTCGGGTCACCGGAGGATGAACAATCGGTGATCCAAAAACTCCCTTCACTGGATACCGGAGTGGCCCCCGAACCCGTTGGGGTGGAATCACCGCAAGCACTTACAGCGCCGATAAGCAGGACAGTGGAGACCGCGGCTAGCCCGCGACGAATGAAATGCACGTCAGCAGGCTACGCCACCGGGGGCTACATGCTGGCTAGGAGGCGATCGACACGGTCATCGGTATTGGCAAATGGATCTTTGCACAGCACTGTTCGCTGGGCCTGATCGTTCAATTTCAGATGTACCCAGTCGACGGTGAAGTCTCGACGCCGCTCTTGAGCACGCCGGACGAAATCGCCGCGTAGCTTGGCGCGGGTGGTCTGCGGCGGAACGTTCTTGGCCTCAAAGACCTCAGGATCGTGGGTGACACGCCGAGCCAATCCCCTGCGCTCGAGCAAGTAGAACAAGCCTCGATCGCGGCGGATGTCGTGGTAAGCCAGATCTAGCTGCGCGATACGAGTGTCAGACAACGATAAATCATGTTTGTCCATATAGCGCTGCAGCAACTTCCACTTGATCATCCAGTCGATCTCAGTGTCCACGCCGCTGAAGTCCTGTGCCTCAATGGCTTTCAGCGAGCGTTCCCAAAGGTCCAGAACGCGAGCAGTGGTGGGATCAGCACGCAAGCCCCGACGATCGACGTATTGGATTACCTTGTCGAGGTATTCCCTTTGCATCTGTAAGGCCGATAGTTCCCGCCCAGTCGCAAGTGGCACCCGCCGAGTGCCCGTGGTGTCATGACTGATCTCGCGAATGGCTCGGATCGGATTCTCGAAGGACATATCTCGCATCACCATGCCCGATTCCAACATTCGCAGAACAAGGTCAGCAGATCCGACTTTGAGAAGAGCTGTGGTTTCGCTCATGTTGCTGTCGCCAACAATCACGTGCAAACGACGATACAAATCTGCATCAGCATGGGGCTCATCACGAGTATTGATGATGGGGCGTGAGCGGGTCGTGGCGCTAGAAACACCCTCCCAAATGTGATCGGCTCGCTGGCTAACGCAATAGACCGCACCGCGAGGAGTCTGTAGCACCTTCCCTGCGCCGGTGATGATCTGCCGGGAGATCAAGAACGGTATGAATCCATCGGCTAACGTCAGAAAGTCCGTAGAGCGCTCGACCAAGTAGTTCTCATGGCAGCCGTAGGAATTTCCGGCGGAGTCTGTGTTGTTCTTGAACAAGTAGATATCCCCCGTGATGCCTTCTTCCCGCAGCCGTGCCTCGGCATCCATGCATAGGCCCTCGAGAATTCGCTCCCCTGCCCGATCGTGGGTAATCAACTGATCGATGCTGTCGCACTCAGCGGTCGCATACTCCGGGTGTGACCCAACATCGAGATACAGGCGGGACCCATTTCGCAAGAAGACATTGCTGCTGCGACCCCACGCGACGACCCGCCGAAACAGGTACCGAGCAACCTCATCTGGGCTTAGTCGCCTTTGGCCGCGGAAGGTGCACGTGACCCCGTATTCGGTCTCAATTCCGAAGATCCGCCGGTCCATCGCACCACTGTAGATGGGCAGGCTCGGGCTGGCGACTAGGCGAGTTCTAGGAGAGCAGTTCCTCGAGCTCTGCGCCCTCGATCCGGCGGAAGGCCCGCCGAGGACGCGTGCGATCGAGAACCGCGACCTCCAGATCCGAAGCGGGCAGGACGCGGGTTTCCTCGGTGCCGTGTTCACCGAGCGCGTGGACGGCCTGCTGCAGCGAGGTCGATAAATCTTGGCCAGTTGTCCAGGCAGCCGACAGGGCTCCAGCTATCGCCTCAGCGGAGCCACCCATAGCAACAAAGCCGTGTTCATCGGCCACAGAACCATCGAAGGTGAGTCGATACAACTGATCACTTGCTTCGTCGGCACCCACTTCAGCGACCACAATCTCAACCTCGAAGGGTTTGGGTGTTTCGGTAAAAATCGATCCCAAGGTTTGCGCATAGGCATTGGCGAGGCTTCGGACCGTCACGTCGCTGCGGTCATAGGAATACCCCCGCATGTCTGCGAGTCGGATCCCGGCAACGCGAAGGTTCTCAAATTCGTTGTACTTGCCTACTGCAGCGAAACCGATTCGATCGTAGATCTCACTGATCTTGTGCAACGCCTTTGAAGGATTTTCCGCCACAAAGACGACACCGTCCGCATATTGAGCAACGACAACGCTGCGGCCACGCGCGATGCCCTTCCGCGCGAAGTCCGCCTTGTCTTTCATGATCTGTTCGGGCGACACGTAGAACGGCACGCTCATGCTGGATCACCCCCAACCTGGGCCCAAGGTCCACCGGGTCGACGCATCCGCTCGGCGAGCATCTTCTCTGCGGCCTCTGCCAGCGTGTTTTCCTCAATTACTTCAACGCCCTCGCGGCGTACGACGGCCACCACGGGAAAGATGCGACGAGTGAGGTCAGGCCCGCTGGTGGCGCTGTCGTCGTCCGCGGCGTCGTACAAGGCTTCCAACGCAACGCGTACAGCTTGCTCTGCTGTTGCATCGAAGTGAAAAAGCTTCTTCAGCGATCCACGAGCGAAACTCGAGCCGGATCCGACGGCGTAATAGTCGTGCTCCTCGTAGCGCCCCCCAGTAACGTCATAGGAGAAAATTCGCCCACGCTCTGCCGGTTCGTCAAAACCCGCGAAAAGTGGCACCACGGCCAGACCCTGCATTGCCATCCCTAGATTGCCACGCAGCAAAGTCGAAAGCCGGTTTGCCTTGCCGTCAAGGGAAAGTTGCGTCCCTTCGATCTTTTCGTAGTGCTCAAGTTCAACTTGGAAGAGACGCACGAGTTCGATGGCGATCCCTGCGGTGCCTGCGATGCCAACAACGGAGTGGCTGTCAGCCTCGAACACCTTCTGGACGTCGCGTTGTGCGATGACATTGCCCATCGTGGCTCGACGATCCCCAGCCATCACAACACCACCGTCAAAGCACAGCGCGACGATCGTCGTCCCGTGCGGTGCGTCGATGCTTCCGCCGCTTGTCACCGGTGCTGGACCTCCGCTGGATGCAAGGAACTCGGCGAAAGAAGGTGAACCAAGGGCGCGATAGCTGGGTGGGAACTGCGCTGTCACTGCCCGCCCTTTTGCACAAAAGACTTCACGAAGTCCTCAGCGTTCTCCTCGAGGACACCATCGATCTCATCCAGGATCGAATCCACGTCCTCATCGAGGGCTTCCTTATCCTCGGTGGAGGTGGCAGACGGTGTCTGCTCCTCGAGGACATCGTCGGTCTCCTCACGCTTGGAAACCTTCTTTTGCTCAGCGTTCTCCCTGGCGGCCATAAGACCAGAGTATCTGGCTAGCCCTCCGTCAGCGCGTCGATCAGCGCACTGGCGTCCGGACTCGTATCGAGCAGATCGCCCACGTGCTCTCGTGTGCCGCGTGTCGGCTCGAGAGTCGGGACTCTGAGCAAGGTGTCCCGTTCGGGCAGGTCGAAGACGACGGAATCCCAGGATGCTGCCGCTACTTCCTGGGGATACTTACTCATGCACCGTCCGCGGAAGTAGGCGCGGGTGTCGTGAGGGGGCTCGTCGCAAGCTCGCTGCACGGAGGCATCGTCGAACATGCGTTGGAGTCGCCCACGCTGTTCCAGTCGAGCTGCAAGTCCCTTATCGGGTCGGATGTCCGCATACTGCAGGTCGATGAGCGCTAAGCGGGCATCGTCCCAGGACAGGTCGTCCCGACGTACGTACCCTTCCAGAAGCTGCAGCTTGGCCACCCAATCGACGGTGTCCGAAAGTGATGCGGGATCGGTCGCAAGGGCGTCTAAGTGCGCACCCCACTTGGTCAGGACATCCTTGGTCTGGTCGTCGTATTGCGAGCCCCAACGCGAATCGCAGTACTGCCACGCGCGGTCCAGGAACTCTTGTTGCATGTGTAGGGCGGTCCAGCGGCGCCCACCACTGAGCGCTATTTCGTGATGCAACTCGATGTCGTGCGAGACACGGTGCATCTCGGCCACCGGCTCGAGGGGCATGGCATCTAAGGGCCCCAGAAAGCCGTCCTCAATCATCGACAAAACGATCGCGGTGGTGCCCATCTTCAAATACGTCGCCGTATCGCTGAGGTTTGCATCCCCGACGATGACGTGCAGCCGTCGATACTTTTCGGGATCTGCATGCGGCTCATCACGCGTGTTGATGATCGGACGCTTCAAGGTGGTTTCCAGCCCGACCTCAACTTCAAAAAAGTCGGCGCGTTGGCTGAGTTGGTAGCGAGGGGTGCGCCCGTCCTGGCCGATTCCCAGGCGGCCGGCTCCGGTGAACACCTGCCGGGAGATGAAGAAGGGGGTCAGGTGTCGAACGACTTCGGAGAATGGAGTTGCGCGACGCATCAAATAGTTCTCATGACACCCATAGGACGCGCCCTTGTTGTCCGTGTTGTTCTTGTAGAGATTGATGGTGGCGCCACCGGGAACCGACGCCGCAGCTCGCGACGCGGCGTTCATGATGTCCACCCCGGCGCGATCCCACAGCACGGCATCTCGCGGGTTGGTCACTTCGGGAGTTGAGTACTCCGGATGGGCATGGTCAACATAGAGACGGGCCCCATTGGGCAAGATGACGTTCGCTAAGCCGAGATCTTCGTCTGTCAACTGGGACGGATCCGCTTCAGCGCGAGACATGTCGTAGCCACGGGCATCCCGTAAGGGCGATTCTTCGTCGTAGTCCCAACGGGGCTTGGTGGAACCGGGTGCAGATAGCAGGTGCGCGTACGCATTGACGATTTGCGAGGAGGTCAGCATCGCATTCATCGTCGGATGTCCGGGCACCGTGATCCCGTACTCGGTTTCAAGCCCCATTATGCGGTGAACGCTCATCTATCTACCCCTGCTCGCTTTCGGCTGGTGCAGGACTGTCTAGAGGTACTGGCCGGTGTTGGCCACCTTGTCGATACTGCGCCCCGGCCCACCGCCTTGCTTGCCCTGGATCAGCGTCCGGATGAAGACGATGCGCTCACCCTTCTTACCGGAGATTCGTGCCCAATCATCTGGGTTCGTGGTGTTGGGCAGATCCTCGTTCTCCCGGAATTCGTCTACACAAGCATCAAGGAGGTGTTGAACGCGAATGCCCTTCTCGCCGGTTTCGAGGTAGTCCTTGATCGCGGATTTCTTGGCACGGGAAACGATGTTCTCGAGCATGGCACCTGAGTTGAAATCCTTGAAGTACAGGATTTCCTTGTCTCCGCCTTCGTAGGTCACCTCAAGGAAGCGATTCTCCTCGGACTCGGCATACATGCGTTCGATGGCGCGCTGGATCATCGATGAGCAAGCGAGCTCGGCGTCGCCATCGTGCTCCGCGAGATCCTCGCGATGAATAGGCAGGCCAGCAACGAGGTACTTACTCATGATGTCCTGAGCCGATTCGGCATCCGGGCGCTCGATCTTGATTTTGACGTCCAAGCGCCCTGGTCGCAGGATGGCTGGATCGATCATGTCTTCGCGGTTCGAGGCACCGATGACGATCACGTTTTCCAAGCTCTCAACACCGTCTATCTCGCTCAATAGTTGCGGAACGATGGTGTTCTCGACATCGCTGCTGACGCCGCTACCTCGAGTTCGAAACAGGGAGTCCATCTCGTCGAAGAAGACGATGACAGGCATGCCCTCGGAGGCTTTCTCGCGTGCCCGCTGGAAAACAAGTCGAATATGTCGCTCAGTCTCGCCAACGTACTTATTGAGTAGTTCGGGGCCCTTGATGTTCAGGAAGTAGCTTTTCGCCTCGAGTTTGCCGGTCTTCTCCGCGACCTTTTTGGCCAGCGAATTAGCCACCGCCTTGGCGATGAGTGTTTTGCCGCATCCGGGAGGTCCGTACAGCAAGATCCCCTTCGGTGCGCGAAGAGCGTGCTCGGCGAAAAGGTCCGCATGTATGTAGGGAAGTTCAACGGCATCTCGGATCGAGTCAATCTGGGTGCCTAGTCCGCCAATTTGGCCGTACCCGATATCTGGAACTTCCTCCAGCACCAGTTCTTCAACTTCGGCGCGAGGCACTCTTTCAATTACATAGCCGCTGCGAAGATCGCACAGCAAGGCCTCACCAGCCCGCAACACTTCACCTTCAAGTGGTGTGCCCACTCGAACAACGCGCTCCTCGTCAGCACCGGCGACGACCACGCACCTGTCGGGACCGAGCATTTCCTTGAAAGTGACGATGTCGCCAACCACCTCAAACTCGCGCTTGGCGACAACGTTCATCGATTCGTTGAGGACGACCTCTTGGCCGGGGACCAGTTGGTCGGCACCTACGGCAGGGCTGACAGCAACCCGCATTTTGCGTCCGGATGCGATGACGTCGACAGAGCCGTCGTCGTGGGCCTGAACGAATGTTCCGTAGCCGCTGGGAGGCTCACCTAGCCGGTCAACTTCCGCCTTGAGCGCAACGATCTGCTCGCGCGCATCCCGCAAGGTGGTGATGAGTCGCTGGTTGTGGTCCTTTTGCGCGGCCAACTCTCCGCGGACCTCGCTCAGCGCGGTCTCAACAGCCAGCAACCTGCTCTCCGGGCTCGGATTACTCACCGGAACCTCCTCGCTCGGGGGTGGTGCGCCACGTGCGTCACTGCTGCGACGCCTGACGACCCTAACCCGCTTCGCTGCGCTCCACCTGCTGACCACCCGGACCGTCGTAATCAGGGCCATAGGCGCCCGGGGCCGGGCGACGCTTGCGCTCGGGGGCTCGCTGACCAGCGGCCATGGACCTGCTCGCGATGAGGAAGCCCGTGTGACCTGCCATCCGGTGGTCCGGACGCACCGCCAGACCGTCCAGGTGCCAGGTGCGCACGATCGATTCCTCCGCGCGCGGTTCTATCCAGCGTCCGGTCTCCCGCATCGATTCCACCATGCGGGACATCTGCGTGGTGGTGGCTACGTAGGCCACCAGCGAACCACCTGGACGAAGGATCGCTGAGGCGATCTCCAGGCACTCCCAGGGTGCCAACATGTCCAAGATCACCGCGTCTAGGCCGGCCTCACCGCCTGGTATCTGAGCCGGCACGAGGGCTTGCAGGTCTTCCTCCAGCAGGGTCCAGGACTTAGGCCAGCCACCGAACCACCGGCAAACATTTTCCGCGGCTACCTCGGCAAAGTCCGAGCGGCGCTCGACGCTGATCACTGTGCCGCTCGGACCAACAGCGCGCAGCAGATAGTTGCTTAACGCACCGGATCCGGCTCCGGCCTCCAGAACCGAAGCCCCGGGACCGAGGTCGGCGAGCGACACGATGCGCGCGGCATCCTTCGGATAGATGACCGCAGCAGCGCGTGGCATGCCCAGGACGTAGTCATCCAACCCGGGTCTTTGGGCAAGGAACTCGATGCCGCGAGAGGACGTGACAACGCTTCCTTCTGACATACCGATGATCTCGTCGTGTGCGATTTGCCCGCGGTGAGTGTGCAACACCGCGCCGGCCTGCGTTGAAATGGTCTTCTTGGTTCCGCGCGGGTCGGTGAGTTGAACCAACTCCCCCGCTTTCAGTGTCCCGCCGTTTCGCGGACCGACATCGACAACTTCACGGGGTGCCGGTGGATGCATCGGACGCTTGCGAGCCATTTGGGCGACGATAGCGGGCGGGGGCACCTTGACCCGTACAGTGACAAGGTGTTCCCGGAGACCTTGTCGCCATCGCGCGCCGGGGACTTCTTGACCTGTCCCTTGCTCTACCGGCTGCGCGTGTTGGACAAGCTCCCTGAGCCACCGTCTGCAGTGGCCATCCGCGGGACGCTCGTGCATGCCGCCCTCGAGGATCTCTACGCCCTGCCTGCCGATCAACGAACACTCGACCGGGCTGCAGATTTGTTCGCCGCCCGCTTCGATGAACTGACTCGAAGTGACCCACCGGCGGCAGCTGCCCTGCAGGAAGGCATCAAGCAGCAAGTCGACTCTGACCCGGGGGCCGTCGCAGCCGCAGTGCTATCTCCAGCGCGTTCACTGCTGGAGACGTACTTCACCTTGGAGGACCCCACTCGGTTGGATCCACATGCACAGGAACTTGCCGTCAGCGCGCAATTGGAGTCCGGCCTGACGGTCCGCGGATTCATCGATCGCGTCGACCGTGCTCCCGATGGCCGGATTCGGCTGGTGGACTACAAGACCGGTCGCAGCCCCGGCAGCGGTTTCGAAGCCAAGGCCATGTTCCAAATGCGCTTCTACGCGCTGGTTTGGTGGCGCATGACCGGCGACATTCCAACCCGACTGCAACTGTTGTACTTAGGGGACGGGCAGATCATCCATTACGACCCGGTTGCCGCAGATCTTGAAGCAACGGAGAAGAAGATCTTGGCCATTCGCGAGGCCATTTCTCGTGCGATGAGCGCCGGGTTTCAGCCTTCGCCCTCGGGACTGTGTGCTTACTGTGCCTTCCACGAGTTCTGCCCTGCGCAAGGCGGCACGCCCCCGGCGATGCCTACGGCCATCTCGCAATAGTTTGGTCACGCTTAGGGCTCAACTGGTGGCAAGCGCCCACAGCGCGTGCGGATCCTTGCCCTCCAAGGACGCCACCACCGCCGAATGGTCTGCACCAGCGACGATGTGATCCACCGGGGCTATATGCGGAACCGCAATGACGACGCAGCCCGCGTCAAGGGCTGAACGGACGCCTGTGGGTGAATCCTCAATCGCGAGACACGCAGTTGGGTCGGCGCCGATGCCTGCAGCTGCCGAGAGATACGGCTCGGGATGCGGCTTGCTGTTAGTCACCTGATCGCCAGCAATCACCACAGAAAAGGGGTTGCCGCCGAATTCGATCTCAATGCGATCGCTCAACGCTGCGACCAGCCTCGCCCAGGAGGCGGTGACGAGAGCCGTGGGCAATTGCAGCGCAATGCAGCGGCGCAAGAAAGCGTCGGCTCCTGGACGCCAGGTGAGCGGCTCACTGCGCATGTAGGCCTCGATGTGATCCAGCAGCATCGCCCCCACAGCTTGCGCGGGTCGCGACTGGCTTGCCTTGGCGGCCATGTACTCGGCAACCCTCTCTAGTGGGCCGCCCAGACAGTGCGCTTGGTCATCGGCAGTCCACCTGGCGCCGAGCAGCGCCATCACGTCTTCCTCAGCAGCTAGCCACAGGCTCTCGCTATCGACCAAAGTGCCGTCCATGTCCAACAGCACGGCACTGGGACCACTCACCTGACTTCTCATCGTTGCTTGAGTCTAGGTAGGTCCGCCTCGACCCCCGTCCTATCAGCGCGGACGCGGAGCAACCGCTA
>Ga0209953_1000369_pt1 | contig 16418 bp, 17 predicted proteins | sample SalPonred_H2O_MG_FD_185713 | JGI IMG/M metagenome (GOLD analysis project Ga0209953, IMG submission 185713) | Salt pond water microbial communities from South San Francisco under conditions of wetland restoration - Salt Pond MetaG... | ecosystem: Environmental > Aquatic > Non-marine Saline and... | reverse complement strand
CGGACGCAACCGGACCGTGAGGACGGCCAGCATGAAGCCCAGGAAGTAGGCACCCGCGTCGCCCATATAGACCCGGGCTGGGAACCAATTGTGGAAAAGGAAGCCCAGAGAGACACCGGCCAGCGCGGCACCCATGAGCGAGATCAGGATCTGTCCGTTCATCGCTCCGATAACCGTGGCTCCCACAGCACCCACCATCACCGTGGTGGCTGCCAGCCCATCGGAGTTGTCCAGCAGATTGATGCCGTTGACGAGGATCAATGCCCACAGCACGAACAGCAGACCATCGACCCACACATTCCCGAAGATCTGGATGCGAGTCCCCAGAACAATGGCAAGTACCGCCAGGCCTGCTTGCATTGCCAGCCGCAGGTACGGGGCCAGGCTCCTCTTGTCGTCGAGGAAACCGACCAGCGCCATCCCCATTGCCGGGATCAGAACGCTCGCCGCCAGCGCCAACTGGCCCCAGCGCCCGAGCACCGCGAGCGCCGCCAGCACGGACACCACGAACGCGATGACCACAGCCAAACCCCCGAGGCGGGGTATAGGGACTACCTGGGTCTTACGCGCCTGGTCCGGATGGTCGTAGATGCCGTAGCGATGAGCCAGGCGGATCGACGCCCACACCACACCACCGGACAGCAGTGCGGCTGCGCCACCGACGATCAGCAGTTGCCAGGGGGTCACGAGCCCGAACGCGACCTGAGATCTGCTGCTACGTCGTCGATGATCGCATCGAGGTTCTTCGTGGGCTGCCAGTCGAGGAGCTCCTCGATCTTTCCGGTATCCGGTCTCCGGCGCTGCATGTCCTCGAAGCCAGCTTCGTATGCCTCGTCGTAGGGAATGTGCACGATCTCACTCATCGAGCCGACTCTGTCCCGGATCCGTGTTGCCAGGGCATCGATGGAGATCTCGCTACGAGACCCCACATTGAAGACCTGGCCTTCGGCGTCCTCGCTGCCCACCAGGCCGAGCAACGCAGCCACTACATCGTCCACGTGACAGAAGCAGCGGGTCTGCTCACCGGTGCCGAAAACCGTCACCGGTGCACCACGAAGCGCCTGGTCGATAAGGCGGGGAACAACCATGCCGTAATGCCCCACCTGTCGGGGTCCCACTGTGTTGAACAGCCGCACGATCACCGTAGGCAGGCCCTTCTCACGCCAGTACGCGTGAGCCAAGACCTCCTCGATCGCTTTGGCCTCGCTATAGGACCAGCGCGTTTTCAACGGCGATCCGAGGATGCGGTCGTCCTCCTCGTTCAACGCATCGGAGGTGTTCTTTCCGTAAATCTCGCTGGTCGAAGTGACGAGGACCTTTCGCCCGTACTTGTGGCACTTCTCGAGCACGATCTCCGAGCCTTTGATGTTCGTTGCGAGACTTTCCAGCGGCCGTTCGACAATCAGATTCACTCCAACGGCGGCGGCGAGATGCAGCACCACATCCACTCGGCGCACCACATCGTCCACAAGGGCTTCGTTCAGGATCGAGCCGAGAACGAACTCCACGTCCGGACTCCCGGAGTGCTGGCGAAGGTTGTCGTGGCGTCCGGTCGACAGATCATCGAGAACCACCACCTGATTGCCCGAGGCAACCAGAGCATCGACCAGATGGGAACCGATGAACCCTGCGCCGCCGGTGATCAGGTACTTCGCCACGCTGCTACCTCCTGAAGTCTTGAGCCGTCCAAGCCTAGGCCCCTTCCCTGCCAAGATGGCCGCATGGCACGGACCCGCGTCTTGCGAATCATCGCCCGCATGAACGTCGGCGGCCCAGCAGTGCAGATCTCAGGGTTGATGCGCGGCCTGGATCCGGATCGATATGACCACCGACTCATCACAGGCTTCTGCGCACCCGACGAAGCCGACTACCTCGAAACCCAAGCTTCAGATGTCCCTGCCACCCGAGTGATCGGCCTTGGCCGCGCAATCGATGCCAGAGACGACCTACGCGCCTTCACAGAACTCAGGCGCATCATCCGCGAGTTCGATCCTCACATCATTCACACGCACACGGCCAAAGCCGGCGTTGTGGGGCGAATCGCGGCGATCAGTTCCAAAACGGATGCTCGCCTCGTCCACACTTTCCACGGCCATTTGCTGCATGGCTACTTCTCACCCACCAAAACCCGAGCGGTGATCGAAGTCGAGCGAAGGCTGGCAAGGAGATCGACAGCCCTCGTCAGTGTGGGTCAGCAGGTGCGCGACGATCTCCTCAATGCCGGCATTGGCCGAGCCGACCAGTTCCGAATCATCCCGCCCGGCCTGTCGCTGCCACCTCTACCCGAAAGATCCACAGCACGCGCAATGTTCGAAATCCCTGAGGATTCCTTCGCGATCGCGTTCGTGGGCCGCATCACCCAGATCAAGCGCCCCGACCGTTTCCTCGAAGTGGTCCGGTCCGTCAGCAAGAGCACAGGCCGCGCCCACTTCCTGGTCGCGGGAGCCGGTGACCTCGCACCGATGATCGAGCAGGCCTCTACCGAGGAGCGGCTTCCGATCACGTATCTGGGCTGGCGATCAGATATCGAGAACATCCTCAGTGCAAGTGACGCGATGCTTCTCACCAGCGACAACGAGGGGACACCCCTAAGCCTCATTCAGGCGGGAATGGCGGGATTGCCAGTCGTGAGCACGAACGTGGGTTCGGTTGGCGAGGTTGTGGAGAACGGTTCGACGGGCATCCTCTGCGAAACCGACTCCCACCAACTCGCAACAGCTCTCGCCGACCTGATATCCGATCCAGTAGGCGCAGCAGTGATGGGCGCGCGAGGCCGCGAGTTCGCCGAGGCGCGGTTCGGGGTTTCACGTCTGGTACAAGATCACAGCAATCTCTACGAGGCCATTCTTCGCACCTAATCGACCCAGATTCGCGCCCAGTTCTCGATCATCAACAAGGGCCAGAGGATCTCGTCACGGTTGTGTCCCTCGTCGTGCTCGCGAAGCAGTCTCTCGACTTCGGCGGTGACGAACCAACCACGTTGCCGAGCGGTCTGATCGAGCAGTAGATCACGTGCCGCGCTTCGCAACGGTCCACGAAGCCAGTCCGCTTTCGGGACACCGAAACCCATCTTGGGACGATCGATGAGCTCCGCGGGAACGAGCTTTCGCGCCAGTTGGCGCAGCAAGTACTTGTCCTGTCCCTTCGAGTGTCGAAGATGATGGGGAAGCCCCAAGCCAAACTCCACAACGTTGTGGTCCAGGAACGGTGAGCGCGCCTCAAGCGAATAGGCCATCGTGCTGATATCCGCCTTGACCAGAAGATCTCCGGGGAGATAGGTCTCAATATCGAGCAACGCCAACCTCTGAGAAGCGGTGCCAACACGCTGCTGTCGATTCCACGCATCGGAGAGCACTTCTTCGGCCGAGGATCTATCGCCAGCCACCGATGCAAGCACGTCCGGGTGCCATAGGCGCCTTCGGACATCCTCAGATGTCAAGGTCATGACCCGCACATACCTATCGATGAGTGACTTAGCCGGTTGCAACTCCTGAGCTAACCGAACGCCTCTTCGCGCACCACGGCGGGCGAGAACGTCCGCGGCGATGAGTCGAAGTGGTGAGACAAGACCCAACAGCGGATTGACTTTCTGCAGCGCAGGAACCGCCGAATACCGCCGGTAGCCCCCGAATACCTCATCTCCACCGTCACCACTCAAAGCAACGACAACGGATTCGGACGCAAACTTGCTTAACAGCAGCATGGGGATGGCGCTGGAATCCGCGAAAGGCTGATCGAAGGCCTCGCTGACCATCGAAAGCCACGCTGCAGGATCTGGGGTGATGATCAGTTCGTGATGATCGGTCCCCAGGTGACGGGCAACCTTCGAGGCCCATGTTGACTCGTCGAATCTCGGATCCTCGAAACCGATCGTGAAGGTGGACACTGGTCCGTCGTGATGGCGAGTCATCAAGGCGGCGACGATCGTGCTGTCGATACCTCCGCTCAGAAACGCTCCCAGAGGCCGGTCGGAGATGAGGCGAGCCGCTACGGCGTCGTCCAGCAGTCGCTCGGTCTCGGCCAGAGCTGCTGATTCCGTCCAGGAGCCACCAAGATCAGCACGTGGTGTCCAGAACCGTCGGACCGACGTCTCCCCGTCTCTCCACGTAAGGACCGCCCCCGGGGGAACCTGCTCGATGCCCTGGAAAGCACTCGAGGTTCCTGCGACGTAACCAACAGCAAGGACGTCATCCAGAGCGCCAAAGTTGACCGAGGGCATCGATAGCCCACCAGGCAGGGCGCTTCGCAAGGCCCTGACCTCAGAGGCGAAAGCAAGGCCACCGCCTTCTAGTGGACTCCAGAGCAGGGGCTTCTTTCCCAACCGATCACGAACAAGGATCAGGGAATCGAGCTGACGGTCCCAGATCGCGATGGCGAACATGCCCCTGAATCGTGAGAACGCCTCGTCGCCCCATTCAGCATAAGCATGCGCTGCGACTTCAGCGTCGGAGTCAGTGCCAAACGAGTGACCCAAGGAAATTAGTTCACTCCTGAGATGTCGGTAGTTGTAGATCTCCCCGTTGAAGACGAGAACGATTTCACCTTCATCAAGTACCACCGGTTGCTGACCATGAATAACGTCAATGATGGCGAGCCTGCGCATGCCCAGTTCCACGCCCGGAACGCAATACTCGCCACTGCCATCCGGGCCTCGATGCTCAAGTGTGCCTACCATGAGAGCTAAGACATTCCCATCACCGCAACCAGGGCCGACCCGCCCTGCGATCCCGCACACAACTACACCCTTGTCACTGGGGCGGTGGGATGTGACCGCGTTGCGAGAGCAACCACTCGTATGTCTCTCGCAAAGTCGACTCGAAAGACCGTGGCGCAACAGCCGGAAAGAGTTCCTTCAACAAAGTTGGATCATTTTGTGAAGCCTTAACGTCGGCTTTCCTTGGGGGGCAGTGCTCAACCTCCAGTTCCTTGCCGGTGATTGACTCAATGGCTTTCCTCAATTCAAGAAGCGTGAAGTTGTTGCCATAGGCAAGATTCACGGGAGTGGGGAGTGACACGTCACGCTCAATGGCATCGACCAGAACATCAGTCACCGTGTGAACAGACGTGAAGTCTCGTGACTGCAGTCCATCTCCGTCTACTTGGAGAGCAAGATCGTGAATGGCCCGCCACATCCATTTTGGAACCACCGCGGCGTAGACGTGATCGGGCCGTTGCCAGGGTCCAAAGACGTTGAAGAACCTGAACGAGAGGACATTCATGCCATATGACTCCGCATATGAGCCGACAAGACTTTCCGCCGCCAACTTGCTGGCGGCATACGGGCTCATAGGACTGACCCACATCACTTCCCTTTTGGGATTATCGCGGTTGCGCCCGTAGACAGATGAGGAAGAAGCGAATATGACCGAAGAACCGTTCCGCTTTGCGCTCTCTAGGATCGCAAGCGTTCCGTTCGCGTTGACATCGAAAGTGGCAACTGGGTCTGCAACGGAGCGTGGAACCGAACCGCGGGCCGCGAGGTGAACAATGGCGTCCGCCCCTTCAAGGACCGAGTTCACGGCATCGGAACTTCGAATGTCATCTTGGACTAACTCAGCCTCACTCGGTAGTCCCACGATTGAACCACCGGAGAGATTGTCCAAGGCCACAACCTTGTGACCGCCTTCAAGAAGCCGACGGACGAGGTTTGTGCCAATGAAGCCAGCCCCACCAGTAACGACGATTTTCAAGATTGATCCCATGTAGACTAAGCGTGTCCGGACGTGATTCTAATCATACGGACGGGGGCAATTTGGCTTTGCGAAAACCCAGGAGACCGGAGTCTGCGGCAATGACTGTTTCAGCCCCATGGCAAGTCAGTGAGGTTGATGTCGTACTGCCGCTACGCAACCCCGCCCCATGGCTTGACGAGACTCTCACAGGGCTTGAGCAACAGAGTCTCGAATACTGGAATCTAATCTGCACGATTCACGAGGACAGCCTCGAACTCAGTGAAAAGATACATGCTCGGTTTCCAGATGCAACAGTCATCCCCGTTTCCGAGGGCCTGAGTTTTCCAACTGTTCTAAATGTTGGAGTGCGTAGTGGCACCGCAAAATACATCGCGCGACTGGATCAAGACGATGTGCCCCTTCCAAATCGCCTGTCGCAACAACTTGACTTTCTTAAAGAAACCCCTGAGGTAGCGGTAGTGGCGACGCCGGTGATCGACATTGACTCAACTGGCCAAATTCTTAGCACATCATTCCGCGTCTCAACTCGAGACATCAAAAGTAGGCTCATGATAAGAAACTGCATTGCGCACCCGTCGATCATGATGCGCCGCGACACCTTCGTTGCTGTAGGCGGATACGAGGAGGCTGCTGTCAACGGTGAGGACTATGAACTGTGGCTCCGAATCGCATCGATTGGCGACATCGCTTGCCTGGATGAGCCACTTCTTAAGTACAGGCGCCACGATGGTCAGATGAGTAGCGTTGGAGTCATGGACGCCGAGGCGCGGTCTACTGTGCGGCGCGCACGCATTCAACTTGCCGGCCATGGTCCCCTTAATCGCGCGAGGGCCGAAATCTCCCATGCAGTATGGAGTTCCCCCCAACTATGGCGTGAATGGCGCCGGACGAGGCTCGGTTCGCGTGCCTAAGGCGCTTGCTCAATTAGGGTCAGATTCCATTACTGTGGAGAGCCTCGGTGGATTGGGAAATCAACTCTTCATTCTTGCTTACGCACTTCGCTTACGTGAAGAGACCGGACTCCCAGTAACTCTGGATATCTCTCATCATCAACTTAGTGGCGCGCGTCAATTTGAACTCTTGCCCTACCTACCCAGCGCTGATCTTGAATGTCAAACCTCAGTACTGGCTGGTCTCCCTATCGCAAGTCTACTCCTTCGCGTGAGACTTTCGACTCGCACTGCCAGATTTGATCCTCGGATTGAGCGCGAGTCCTCACTTGCGTTTGATCCGCGGCTTTTGCACGTCAAACGCGGAGCGCGGGTTCGGGCATACGTTCAATCTTGGCGCTATTTGCCGTCTGATATTTCATTGCTCACTTCAATAGTTTCTCAATCTGACGGGGAGAGTCAACAGGTTGCCTCCCAGGTCGTTCAGGACAGCAAAGGTGCTGTCGCGATCCATGTGCGACTGGGTGATTACAAGAAGCCACAGGCCAGACGGAGTCATCCCTTACTTACTCAGGAATACTACGGCGCGGCTTTATCCCGTATACGAGAACGATTTGGCTCTCTCAAACCTGTGATCTATTCGGACAGTCCCAGTGAGGCCCTTGAGATTGTTCGGCGACTGCCCCTCGGCAAGGATGCTGTGATGGCGCCCGAGACCAAGTCTCCCATTGAAACGCTCTGCGCCTTGAGTTCTCTAGACGCCCTAGTGATGTCGAACAGTTCACTCAGTTGGTGGGCGGCGTGGCGGATGGGTTTCCTATCGGAGCGAATCATCGCACCCAGAACATGGAGCAACAGACCAGACTTTCTTTGGGAAGACCTGATCCCCGAAGGCGTCTGGCAAAACTCAGCCCTATGAACCACGGTCGAGGAACCCAGCGAGGCTATCGCCGACTATATCGAGAACTTCCACAACACGGGCCGACGTCACTCCGCCCTGGATATGATCTCCCCCACCGAGTTCGAAACATTCAACACACCCCAGCTGCACCATGCGTGAGTCCGGACCAAAAACGGGGGTCGGATCAGGTCAGATCGACTGATCCACTCAGCGGGGGCAGGTCGAGATCAAACGAACCGAAAGTAGAGAGCAGCCCCAAAACTCTAGCCTCCTCGAGGCCCGAATCACGCCAACTGAACCGCCCGAGGTTTGATGCCGCCTCCTTGTGAGTCTAGGAGGATGTACGTCATGCCGAAGAAGGTTGATCCGAAGGTCAGGGAGCGGTGTGTCCAGCAGATGCTGGATCACGTCGCGGAGTATCCGAATCCGACTGCTGCTGCCTAGGTCGTCGCTAGGCGCAATGGGGTGGGTGCGGAGAGCGTGCGCCGCTGGTATCTGCAGGCGCAGATCGATCGCGGTGATCGCCGCGGCGCCACCGGTGAGGAGTTGGCGGAGATCAAGGAGCTCAAAGCCAAGGTCCGCCGGTTGGAGGACGACAACGACATCCTTCGCCGGGCCACGGTTTTCTTCGCGGGGGAACTCGACCCCCGAGACCGTTGATCGTCGCGTTCATCGACGAGTGCCGCCAGGCTGGTCATGCGGCCCGAGTCGATCTGCCGGGTCCTGACTTCTCAGGGCTGCCAGATCGCCGCACGGACCTACCGGGCCTGGGCACGTGCCAACCAGCATGTCGCTGATCGCACGGTCAGCGACGCGATGGTGCTGGATGCGGTGCGTGATGCCGCGTGGACGATCGATGAACACGGTCCGATGGCTGCTGTTCGCCGCTTGACTCCCGAGGGGCTCTACGGGCGCCGGAAGATGACCGCCCTCATCAAGCGGAGCATGCCCTCGGCGTCGCCGGGGTCGGTGGATCGGGCGATGAAAGCCCTGGGGTTGAACGGGATCCGCCGCGCCAAGGGGATCCGCACGACCATCCCCGCCAAGGACGGCACGCGTGCCGGTGATCTGCTGGATCGCGACTTCACTGCCTCGGCTCCCAACCGGACGTGGGTGATGGATTTCACCTACGTACGCACGTGGGCCGGGTTCACGTACGTGTCGTTCATCGTCGATGTGTTCGCCCAGAAAATCATCGCCTGGCACGCCGCCACCAGCAAGGACGTGAACCTGGTGATGACACCATTACGGACGGCGACCTGGCAACGCCAGCGCGAGGGACACCCCATCGAACCAGGCGAGTTGGTGGGTCATTCGGATGCCGGGAGCCAATACACATCGATCACGTTCACCGAGCACCTCGAGCTCGAGGGCATCCGCCCCTCGATCGGGACTGTCGCTGATGCGTACGACAACAGTCTGATGGAGACCGTGATCGGGCTGTTCAAGACCGAGTGCATCCGCACCACGGTCTTCCATCCCGGGCCCTACCGACACCTGGCCGACGTCGAGTGGGCCACCGCCGGCTGGGTCGACTGGTGGAACAACCGACGCCTGCACAGTAGCCTGGCCTACCAGTCACCCGAAGAATACGAGCAAGCCCACTACGCAGCCCTCAACCGAGAGCTGCAACCCGTATAGGAGCGGCAGAAAACCTCGGGCGGTTCACGTAGACCAGCTTGACAAAGTAAGTAACCTCCGACTGTGCGTATAGTGGTTACTGGCGGTACGGGACATATTGGGTCGTCATTCATACGCAACAAGCGCCTACAGGATCCTATGTTTGAGTTCGTTGTCGTCGATAATTTTACTACCAAGAGATTCCCTAGCCTTTTCGGGCTCAGTGGTGCCAGGTTTGAGATTATAGAGGGTGATGTGACTCAGGTACTAACCCCAAAGCTAGTGGAGTCTGCCGACGTCGTGGTCCATCTAGCCGCGATTGCTGACCCGGAGCTATCCATCGCGAAGCCAAGCGAAGTACATGAACACAACTTCAAAATGACGCAGCAGGTCATTGATGCATGTTTCGAGACCGGAGTTCCCCTCGTTTTTCCGTCTTCGACCAGCGTCTACGGAGGGAACGACCCCGCGACAATCGAGGAGGTCGAAACCCCGAGGCCACACACCCCCTACGCAAAGTGCAAGTTGGCCGAAGAGCAGGCGATCCTCGCAGCGGTCAATGAGGGGCTTTTGTCCGCGATTCTCCGGTTTGGCACTATCTTCGGCCCGAGCCCTGGGATGCGGTTCCACACTGCCGTTAACAGGTTCTGCTGGCAGGCAGCTACAGGTTCCCCCGTTTCTATTTTTCGCACAGCCATGTACCAGTTGCGTCCGTACTTGGCCGTTGAGGACGCCTCCGAAGCCCTGACTCATACGATTCTCGGCACTCACTACGAGTGCAAGCCCGTCAATGTCGCCACATGTAACGTGACGGTCGCGGAAATAATCTATGAACTGCGCCAAATCGTCCCAGGCCTGGTAGTCAAGGAGATTGACAGCCCAGCAATGAATGAAGACTCATTTGGGGTGAGCACCTCGTTCGCTACGGCGCTCGGCTATACGTTTGGTGGGAACATGTCGAACGGCATACGGGACACTATGAATCTGCTCGCAGGTCTTCGACCGTGACGACGCAACGGACTGTCCTGCATATTGGCGGCGCCAAGACTGCTTCAACAACGCTTCAAAGGACGGTGTTCCTTAAGTCCCCAGCGCTTCATCACTTTGGTGAAGGAGGTGACGGAGAGACCACGCCGTCCGAGGAGTTCCTTCTTGCTTCGCTGTTCAACGATGACGAATGCTTTTTCGACTTCACGGAAGTGACGGCCATGTTCCGGCGGCACCGAGATTTGGCGGGTGGAGGCATGCTTGTGTTCTCGAGTGCCGATGTACTGCTGGCAAATCGACCAACCGTCGTCGCACGCCGCCTACGCGATTTGCTAGGGGCGGACGTAAGTGTGCTTCTGGTCGTGCGGAACCAGATAAATGCTCTAACGTCCCTGTACTCTGGCCATGGCGCTTGGCTGAAGCCAGCACCCGCTCCTCATTACCGTCGGTTCGTTGACTTTGACGCTTGGCTCCGTTTCCAGTGGTTGCGACCGTCTTCATCAGCATTGGCCAGTTTTGCATACTGGGATCAAATCCAACCCTTCATATCTGAGTTCGGCCGGGAGCGCATTACCCTGGTGGCATTCGAGAGAGTCGTGCAGGGAGATACGGCAACATGGGAAAGCGTTTCAGAGATTTTGAACGTAAGTCCCGTAAACGCCTGGCGCCTCTTCTCCACAGAGCAGCAACGCGAGCGTATCTCGACAAGGCAGATGCGATACGGACGTCTCGCGAGTTTGGCGCGACCCTTGTCGTCGCCACCGGACGTAAGGATAGCCGCTGGATGGATGGGGAGGCATCTGGCTCGTGGCCCTCGATTTGTTCCGGAATGGTCCGAGGAAATGCTTGATCGGACGCGGCAGCACTACGGCAGAGGCAATGCCGCTCTTGAGATTGAGTTCTCGCTTGGGCTGTCAGATCTTGGCTATCCGGTGGAAAACCCGAAATGACAGCCTCAATAGAGCCAGAACGTGTGTGGCGTGGGCCTTTCCGCAGCTGGCAGGAGGCATCAGCGCATGCGATCAACGCGGAATTCGCGTGGTCAGAACCCACCTGGATGAGGAGGCAGGCCAATTTTCTGGAGTCGGCTCGTGGTGATGCAAGCATGCCTCCCCGACCAAGTTCTCTGCCCATGCTGGCTGGGCTAGCAGATGCTCAGCGCATTGTGGACTACGGTGGCGGGAGTGGCTGGGCCTTTGAGCATCTGAACAGCGTTTGTCACAAACTGAGCGTCACGAGTTACACCGTGTTAGAGGAACCGAGTGTTGTGGACGTATTTCGAGGATCCCCTTTTGCGGATTCAAAGCTCAAGTTCGTGCCGTTCGAGGATGTAGGTCTTCTGCCTCCGGCGGACCTGCTCTACGCGAATGCCTCTCTGCACTACGGAGAATCCGAAGAGGCCTTTTTAGACGCGGCAGTAACTCTCGGTCCCGCGCCCTATCTGCTTCTTGACGGCTATCTAGCTCATCCTGATCACGAATTCTTCATGGTGCAGCAGATCTACAGTCGTGAGGTTCCGGTGCGGGTGCCGCATCTAGCCCGTTCTCTGGAGGACCTGGAAAGGGCCGATTACCAGGTTATTTCGTGCGCAGCGATGCTTGGCCCGGTCAACGGCGAATATCGGTACGACTTGCCAATTGGTCACTTGGGTCAGTCGTACGCCAAAGTGCGTCGATACTCGATTGTGGCCCGGAGATAACGTTGACACGAACAGGAACAGCAAGCTCGCGCGCGCCAGTTATCCCTGGAAGGGGCGCAACGAGAATCACCGGCTACCTTGGGTGAGGAGCCTAGTACCTAATCCGCTAGCCTCAAGCCAGTCGTTTCTCTGCGCCGGCCCTCAAGCCTGGGGGAGCCGCTGCGGAAAATCCACCGCCAAGCTCGAAATGATCAGGGGACAAGTGGTGAGCCTTAAAGTGAGTACTACTGATCTGGCCTTCTCAAAGGAAATCGTCTCGCGAGACGCGTTCGAACAACGTTGCTTCGGCGCTACAGCGCTGACGATGACGGACGGGCACCTCTTGCACTGCGCACCTGGAAATAAGCGCACAGCCTCCCAGAAGTGCGGGTGGACACATCAGTGCAACTGGATTCACCTGCCCTCCAGTGTCGACGAGGCGTCCAGGCGTGGAGCCCAAGTCACTAGTGTCTGGGGTAGCTGCAGTGGACAAGGAGATTGACATGTCAAGGGCCTCTACGCGACTACCGGGGTGCGCCAACGTCACTCCTACGGCTGACGACGTTGGAGTAATCCACATGGCTGGGCCCAATGTCGCCGAGGCAGACATAGCCTACGTGCTAGACGCCCTGCGCAACGGCTGGTACGGAGAAGATGCCTACCGCTACGTCGAGGCATTCGAGCGTGAATTCGCCACTTTTCATAATCGCTCGCACGCTCTCCTGACGCCGAACTGCACGACCGCTATCCATCTCGTGCTCGAGGCCCTGGGTATCGGGCCTGGTGATGACGTGCTTGTTCCGGAGTCGACGTGGGTTGGATCCAGCGCCGGTATCCGCCACGCGGGAGCGCGTGAGGTATTTGCGGACGTCGAAGACTCAACCTGGTGCTCAAGCGCCCGCACCCTTGAAGCTGCTCGGACGGAGAAGACGTGTGCTGCCGTAGTCGTCGATCTGTACGGGAATATGCCAGACTGGAACGAGATCGAGGAATGGTCCAAAGCCCACAGCATTCCTGTGATCGAGGACGCAGCTGAGGCACTCGGCGGAGTTTTCGATGGCCGCCGTGCCGGAAACTTTGGCGTTGCCTCCGTATTTAGTTTCCACCGCACCAAAACTCTGACAACGGGCGAGGGCGGTATTCTCCTCACTGACGACCAGCAACTCTTCGAACGCTGCCGCTTTCTACGCGATCACGGTCGCGAGCCCGGCTCGTACTTCAACACTGAAGTCGCCTTCAAATACATGCCGTCGAATCTAATGGCGTCCCTCGCATACGGGCAGTTCAAGCGAGTTGGAGAGCTCACTAGCGCAAAGCGTCACCACCTACGACTGTTCCGCGCCCGGCTCGCCGAACTTCCCGAGGTGTGCCTGAACCCAGAGCCCGAAGGAACGGTGAACGGCGCCTGGGCAACGGGCGTCATCTTTTCGCCAGAGTCCGGGCTCACCGGTGCAGACGCGATGGTTTTCCTCGCTGAGCGAGGAGTACCTAGTAGACCTTTCTTCCACCCACTGTCGTCGTTGCCTGCATACGCCGGCGTGGAAACTGGTGGCCCCGAGCGGAATCCCACTGCATACGACCTCTTTCGACGCGGCATTCACCTGCCATGTGCACTCAATCTCACCGACCAGCAGGTCGACTTCATCGCGGGCGTCATTCGGGAGTACGTTGAGGCATCTCGATGAGCGTGGCGGCATGAGCGATGTGAGACCGCTGGAGGTTCACTCAACTCGCCTGTTCAAGGAGGATAACGGGATCCTCCGCGTCCTCGACTCCTTCGAACTTCCCTTCGATGTCGTGCGATTCTTTTTCATTGATGCGCCCGCCGGTGCCACCCGCGGCCAGCATGCGCACGCCGAAGGTCAGCAGTTCTTTATCGTCGTGTCGGGGTTCATTGAGGTGCGCATTGAGGATCCAAAGAGGGTTCACCACCTCTTTGGACTGAGAGCTGGTGAGTGCTTGTTGGTGCCGCCCCTTCATTGGGCATCCGAGCATTTCGAGGGCGAAGGGAGCATCCTGCTGGTTCTATGCGACTTGCCGTACTCTGAGGACGACTACATACGTAACTATTCCGTGTTTGAAGGCAGACTCACAGCTTCTCAGTGACTTCAATGAGTGCCTCGCACACGCGATCAACATCATCGCCCGTGAGTGACGGGTACATGGGCAGTGACAACGCTTCGGCGCTCAGGCGGTCAGTGACACCCAGTTCTAGAGGAACGAGCGAGGCTGCCTTGTAGGCCGGCTGACGATGCGCGGGCACCGGGTAGTGAACCGATGACCCCACACCACGCTCTGCCAGGCCCTGCAGCACTTTGTCGCGGTCGGGCGTGCGAACGACAAAAAGGTGGTGGGCGTGCCGGCACTCAGCCCGCTCTGGCACCAAGCGGACAGGCGTCTCCGCCAGATTCGCCCTGTAGCGCTCGGCGACCCTCTCCCGGCGCTTGAGGTCGTCATCAAGCCTCGCGAGTCCAATGCGAAGGATCGCAGCCTGCACTTCGTCGAGGCGCGAGTTTATTCCGAGTTCCTCGCTCCAATTTCGTCGGCGCCATCCATACTGTCGAAGCGCGCGCACTCGATCGGCAGCGGCCTCGTCTTGAACGACTACTAAGCCGCCGTCACCCAGTGCTGCGAGATTCTTCGTGGGATAAAAGCTGAACGAAGATGCCGCACCGATGCTCCCCAATCGTTGGCCCGAGCACTCGCCGCCATGACCCTGCGCAACGTCCTCGACGAGTGGTACCCCACGGGCGTCGCACCAGGCCTGGATCGCATTGAGGTCGGCGGACTGTCCGTAGATGTGAACGGGTACGACTGCTCGAGTGCGCTCGGACCACGCAGCGTCGAGCTGTCCAGGATCCATGGTCAAATAGTGGTCATCGACGTCGACAAGGACCGGAATGGCACCTAAACCGGCAATGGACGCTAGAGTAGCGCCCGCTGTCCATGACACTGTGATTACTTCATCGCCGGGCTTGACCCCGAGTGCCATTAGCGCAAGGCGAAGGGCGTCTGTGCCATTGCCCACACTGATCGCGTGGCCAGCCCCGACGAACTCAGCGAACTCGCGTTCGAATGCATCGACCTCCGGTCCTAGAACATATTGGCCACCCTTGATGACCCGCTCGACGGCCAGCAGGATCTGTGCGTGCGCTTCACGCATTCCTGCACTGGGATCCTGGACGGGAATGTCATCCATTGAGGAACTTGACTTCCGGCACGTGAGTGAGCCACCGTCCACCTCGCTCGGTAAAAGCACGATGGAGTCGGAGGATCTCAATCTTGTGGTTCCATGCACCCAGGAAAGCCACGTCTGCATCTGCGTGAGTAAATTCTGTGTCTGGAAAGACCGGGATGTGCACACCGGGGCTCACGCGACCCTGCTTGCTTGGAGTGTTGTCGAAAATGGCGCGTATCAACTCAGGCCCGACCTTCGCGTAGTTGTAGACCGTCGTGCTCTTTGAAGTTGCTCCGAAACCGACAACGTCAGTACCGTTGGCAGCTAGCCGCACAAGTTCCTCTTGCAGGCGGCGACCCGACTTGGCAACCCGGCCCGCAAACCCTTGGTATGTGTTTGTGCGGTGCATACCCATGGCGAGTTCGCGACTAATAATATTAGCAACAGAAACCGCTACTTCACGGCTACCGTGCCTAGCCAAGGTGTAGCGCATAGACCCGCCATGCACAGGGAGAATCTCGGCATCTACTAGCTCAAGGCCAAAGGGCGCGAAGATGTTCCGTACCGATAGCGCGGAGAAAAGAAACACGTGTTCATCGTAGATTTGGTCGTACGAATTGTTCTCAAGGACCGCTCCCAAATACGGGTCTTCGAAGACTACGACGCCGCGGTCCGAGAGTAGGCTCGCCATGCCCTCGGCGACACCCGTGATGGTGTCAATGTGACACATCACGTTGGCGGCGTAGATCAGATCGGCGTTGCCGTCGGACGCCAATATTCTTGCCGCAACTTCGGGAGAAAAAAATTCGGTGAGGACGCGGACATCAACCTCCTCTGCCATCGCAGCGACGTTGGCAGAGGGTTCGATACCCACATGCCGCACGCCTTGTTGGGCCAGGGGCTTAAGGAAGGTTCCGTCATTGCTGCCGATTTCAACAACGAAAGAATCTCCGCGATCCAGACCGTACTTCTCAGTCAAGGAAGCTGCCAGGTTGGTGAAATGCCTCACCATTCGTTCCGAGGTGGCTGTCTTGAATGCGTAATCTCCGTGGAACATTTCCCCGGCGGGTGGCTGCTCAACTAGCTGAAAAAGGCAACTGTCCTCAGCGAAGCCACAGCGTAGGTTGAAAAAAGTTTCCTCCGATGTGTCTTCCGGGAACCGGAACCCGTTGCCCAAGGGTTGACGGCCCAAGTCAAGCACAACCTCCAAATCGGCCCCCGACGACCTGCAAACAGTCATGGTTTATTTTCCACCTCCGTGTCCATGCTTACACAACTTATTGTCACGACGGGTCAACGTGTGACTCGACCCCTAGCAGTCGAACCCGCCCCCTTTCAGGGAGTTTGAACCGCCCGAGGTTTTCTGCCGCTCCTATACGGGTTGCAGCTCTCGGTTGAGGGCTGCGTAGTGGGCTTGCTCGTATTCTTCGGGTGACTGGTAGGCCAGGCTACTGTGCAGGCGTCGGTTGTT
>Ga0209953_1000368_pt1 | contig 16427 bp, 4 predicted proteins | sample SalPonred_H2O_MG_FD_185713 | JGI IMG/M metagenome (GOLD analysis project Ga0209953, IMG submission 185713) | Salt pond water microbial communities from South San Francisco under conditions of wetland restoration - Salt Pond MetaG... | ecosystem: Environmental > Aquatic > Non-marine Saline and... | reverse complement strand
CCCAAGCCTCCATCCACGACCCCACCGAGGCCCTCTGGGCGCGCCACCTGCACGCATCGCTGCCAGCCGGTGAGAATGTACCGTGCCGTTGTACCGCGATGAGGGAATTGTGCTGCGCACCCAGAAGTTGGGTGAAGCAGATCGCATCATCACCCTCTTGACCCGCGGCAACGGCCGAGTCAGGGCGGTTGCGCGCGGAGTTCGTAAGACATCCAGTCGAATCGGTGCGCGGCTCGAGCCGTTCAACCACGTGGACGTGCAGTTCTACGAAGGCAAGTCTCTAGATAACGTCTCCCAGGTGGAGACGATCGATCCGATCGGCGGCAGACTTGCCGGTGATTACGCGAAGTGGACCGCCGGCACGGTCATGCTCGAGACCGCGGAGCGACTCACGCCGGAAGAACGCGAACCCACCGTCCAGCACTACGCGCTGCTGGTGTCTGGCCTGAGATCCATGGCCGCCAGTGAGCACGAGCCCACCCTCATCCTCGATGCCTACTTACTGCGCAGCCTCGCGGTGGCCGGGTGGTCGCCATCTTTCGATGATTGCGCTCGCTGCGGTGAGCCCGGCCCGCACCGCGCCTTCAACATCCAAGCCGGCGGGATGATGTGTCCGGCCTGCCGGCCACCGGGTAGCGCCGCCCCCAGCCCGCTCACCGTCGCCCTGCTCGGCGCACTGCTCTCCGGGGACTGGGACACCGCCGATAGCTCCTCCCACCGCGAGCGCACCGAGGCCAGCGGCCTGGTGGCAGCCTTCCTCCAATGGCACCTGGAGCGGGGACTGAGATCCTTGCCCCTGGTCGACCGCACCTGGCACTCCCAAGCCCAGGGCCTGTAAGGATCGAGCAATGGCCCGGCGAACCAATCCACCCCAGCGCACGCCCACGCGCACTCCCAGCCCGCATCCCTCCGGCGCCACATCACCGAAACTCCCCAACGAACTAATCCCGAAGCACGTCGCGATCGTGATGGACGGCAACGGCCGTTGGGCGAAAGAACGCGGCCTGCCGCGAACCAAAGGCCACGAGATGGGCGAAGCGAGTTTGCTCGATTGCGTGCACGGCGCCATCGAACTTGGCATCACGCACATCTCCGCGTACGCGTTCAGCACCGAGAACTGGAAGCGATCACCGGATGAAGTGAAGTTCTTGATGGGCTTCAACCGCGACGTAATCAGACGACGCCGCGATGAGATGAACGAACTCGGCGTACGCGTGCGCTGGGCAGGTCAACGCAAGCGGTTATGGAAGTCGGTCATCGACGAACTCGAAACCGCAGAGGAACTCACCAAGAACAACAACACTCTCACTCTCACGATGTGCGTCAACTACGGCGGTCGCGCCGAGATCGCCGAAGCCGCGAAGAAGATCGCGAAGCACGTGCAAGAAAACAGACTCGATCCGGACAAGATCGACGAGCGCACCATCGCGAAGTACCTCGACGAACCCGACATGCCCGACGTCGATCTGTTCGTGCGCTCCTCCGGCGAGCAGCGCACCTCCAACTTCCTCATCTGGCAGTCCGCCTACGCCGAGATGGTGTTCTTGGACACCCTCTGGCCGGACTTCGACCGCCGGCATCTGTGGCACGCCTGCGAGATCTACGCCTCCCGCGACCGCCGCTACGGCGGAGCGGTGCCGAACCCACCGAAGTAGGCCTTCCCCTCACGAAATCGCAAACTCTCAAGCACTACTTGAGGGTTCTCAACCCCCCACTTCAGGGTTCGTTATCGAATCTCGCCCTAGCTGGGTATGTCCTGGCTTTGCCGTGAACAGATCATCTATTTATCATTCTGAGGCCGTCGTTCCCACCCCACTGAAATGCCTTGATGACCTCGAGACTGCGATCCACCCCGACCCGCGTGCGCGCGGGTCTTTCGGTGCTGGTCTCGGTCGTGATGGTTCTGGCCGGTTCTCCGGCTGTCTGGGCCGCTGAGTCGCCCGACGCTGCGTCCTTAGATGAGTCTCAGGTAGCCAACGACGACGTCACGTCGCAAGCGACGGAGCAGGACGCCTGGCAGATGCCTGCGGATATCCCCGCTTTGTGTGTTCCATCCATCATCGACTCTTCACCGAGTCCGTCCGTGACTGCGTCGGTATCGCCAACGATCACACCATCTGCGTCGCCAGCTGCATCCACGTCTGCATCTTCAACTGTTTCACCGACTGCATCACCGACTGCATCACCGACTACATCACCGACTGCGTCGTCGTCACCGTCGCCTTCGGCAACGAGTTCACCGCCGCCGACTGCCGATCTGTCCCCGGCATCCGATCCCTCTCCTTCTCCAACAACAGAGGTGACGCTGGATGCGCGCACCGGATCACTCGACACGACTGCCGAGCCATCTCCGTCGAGCAGTCCCTCAATGCCCGAACCGGTGAGTGTCAGCCCGTCGGTCACCGAATCACCGAGCGCGAGTCCCAGTGCGAGCGCGGAGGCGAGCCCGAGCCCGACTGTCAGTCCAACGTCGCGCCCGAGCGCAACGCCGTCAGCAACACCCACCCCTACGGCCAGCCCGACCACCAGCCCGACATCGAGCCCCACATCGAGCCCGTCCCCGAGCCCTGCGGCTGGCCCGGTGGAGTGTGTGGGCCCGGCCAGCGGGGTGTCCGCGGGGCCGGGGGTCAACGAAGTGACCCTCACTTGGGTGAATCCCAGCGAGGGCCCATCCCCGGAGGGTGTCTATGTAGAGGTGACGGGTCCGCAGGGTTTTGCGAAGACGGTGGCTATTCCCGGACCCGCCACGCAGGGCACGGTCAGTGGTCTGCGTAACGGGGTCACGTATTCCTTCCGGGTAACCACGGCCACGCGTGAGGGCAGCGCGGAGCCGACCGGCTGGGTGAGCGCGATGCCTTCCACGGGTGTGGAGGGGGTTGTAGCGGGGTTGATCGTGGAGTTCACCCCCGGCAGTGAGAAGGCGCAGGGGGAGAGGGATGTTCCCGGCGAGGACAAGGTGCAGGACGTTGATCTGACGGTGGCGGAGAAGGTCAGCGACGACTCAGTCCTGGTGGAGTTGTCCGAGCCGGTGGACGTGGACACCGCCACCCGCATCGCGGATGATCTCGCTGCCGATGAGGAAGTTGCGTGGGCGGAGCCCGATCAGTTCCTATTCACCGCGAGTGAAGCAACAACAAACAACAACGACGCCGCAACCAGCGCGCCCGTACTCGGTCCCACAGCAACCGACTCTTCCATAACAACTGAGTGGAACCTCGCCGGCGCCTACGGCGTGGACGCCGCGTTTATCGAAAACCGTGAAGACGCGGGCAAAGACGTGACGGTCTCGGTGATCGACACCGGCATCACCAACCACCCCGACCTGCAAGCAAACCTCGTCGACGGTTACGACTTCGTCTCCAGCCCGGACAAGCTCGCGGCGGTGCGTCAGGCGAACGCACCACCGGTCGCGTTCGACGCCGACTACATCGACGAAGCCACCTACGGCGCTATCGGCCGCGACGCGAACCCAGCGGATCCAGGGGATTGGCGCGAAACAACACCCGCGCGGGACTCCTCCTGGCACGGCACGGGTATGGCAGGGCTTATCAGTGATGTTGCTCCGGGCGCGAGCATCCAACCTGTTCGCGCACTGTCCTGGCGCGGCGGACTACTCAGCGACATCGCGGCGTCGATCACCTGGGCATCGGGCGGTGCCATTGACGGTGTTCCGGCGAATGCGAACCCGAGCAAGGTCATCAACATGTCCTTCGCCGTCGAAGCGATGTGTCCGGTGGCTTTGCAGGATGCGATCGACGGCGCCCGCGAACGCGGCAGCATTCTTGTTGCCGCGGCCGGTAATGCATCCGACGACGCAGCGAAGTTTGCCCCCGGTAACTGCAACGGCGTGATCACCGTTGGTTCCACCACCAGTGAGGGCACCCGCGCGGACTACTCCAACTACGGGCCCACGATCGATATCTCCGCCCCCGGCGGCAACACCCCCACCCCGGTGAGTGTCCGCTCGAACACCGGCACCCAAGCACCCGACCAACCATCCACCGCCGGCGACTTCGGCACCTCCGTGTCCGCCTCGCACGTCGCCGCCGGCGCCGCGATCCTCGCAAGCACCAACCCGAGCATTACCCCCGACGAGGCCTACACAACGCTCACCGGACGCGACTACGTCAAAGCATTCGCCAACCCCACCTGCGACACCGCGAACCCCGACTACACCTGCGGCACCGGCATCCTCACCCTCGCCCAAATCCAGACGGTCGCCAGCGGCGACCAGGACTACGCAATGACCTTCAACGGCCCCAGTGATCAAGCAGCAGTGGCCGCCAGTAACGCAGCATTCAAACCTGCGAATGCCTTGACGTTAATGGCGTGGGTAAAGCCAACAAACTGCTCTCGCACTTCGACGGACCACATGATTGTGATGTTCAACGAGTCGTATGAGCTGAGTTGTCGAGCTGGCACGTATCAATTCACCTTGCGCACGGTGGATGGAACCTGGGGTTGGAATAACACTGGAATCGCTCCGCTGTTGGATCAGTGGCAGCACGTTGCTGTGACTCGTGGAATCGGGGTGGGAACGTTTTCCTTCTACCTGAATGGTCAATTGGCGTTTACTGGCGGCAACTTGGATGGAGATATTGATTACGACGACGCACTGAATTTCAGTATTGGTGGGGACCCTGCAGGTTCGGCTCACTTCTTCGAGGGACAGATCGACGAGGTTCGCGTCTACAACACCGATCGGTCTAACGTATCTGGCGTCAACATGATCCCTGATGACATGCATACCTATGGGCCGATGAACACGACGGGCCTGCTCTCCTACTACGACTTCAACGAAGGCCCCGCCGGCACCACTGGCACCGGCACCGTATACAACCGCGCCGACGGCGGTACCAGCGCCACCAACCTGCGCACCGTCAACGGCCCCACCTACACCGACGTCAAGCAGACCACCAGTAACGGCAGCAACACCGTCGTCACTTTCCCCCGCTCCTACCTCACCGCCGCCGGCGGCTGGCGCGTGCCGGAGGGTGTGTCGTCTGCAGAGACATTGGTTGTCGCCGGCGGCGGAGGCGGTGGCGGAGGTCAAGACACGAGCGGTTGGCAAGGCGGTGGAGGCGGTGCTGGCGGTTACCTGAGCAATGCGTCCACAGCATTGGTCTCTGGATCAGTCGTGGAGGTGCAAATCGGTCAAGGGGGCCTTGGCTCAGTGCGGAGGGGCGGCGTTGTGTCGCCGGCTCTGAACGGTGTGGACAGCACGTTCGCAAGCGTGACTGCTGATGGCGGAGGATCTGGCGGCACGAACAGTGCTGCTGGCGGCAATGGTGGCTCCGGCGGCGGTGGAGGCATGTATACCGGCAACGGTGGTCTGGCAACGAGTGGTCAGGGCAACGACGGCGGAAACGGTGCCGGATCGGGCAGGTACGCAGCTGGCGGTGGTGGCGGATCTGCATCACCTGGTGGGGCAGGTACTGGTTCGGACAGAAATGCCGCTGGAGGTTCGGCGGGCGGTGGCACCGCCAATGACATCAGTGGTGTGTCGGTCACTTATGCGGCAGGCGGAGCAGGTGCTGGCTGTAGCCAGGATGGGAGCGCAGACGCTGCGGGCGCTGTTGCTGTAGGCGAATCGGCCATGGCCAATACAGGATCAGGTGGTGGCGGTGGCGGTGATGCGGGAGGCTGCGATAGCCGGGCGACCGACGAGGACGGTGGCAATGGCGGCTCCGGCGTCGTCATCGTCAGCTACAGCACCGCGAATGCATCATGTGAACCCTTTGATTCTTCCTACATCAATGAAGGGACGGTTTACCGAGTCCTGCGTTGGTCGGATCCGAGCCAATCGGGCTGCACGTGGAGTCCACCAAGTGGTGTCACAGCCTTCGACTATCTAGTTGTAGGCGGCGGAGGCGCTGGCGGAAGTGCAGGTGCCGGTACATCGTCGGGTGGGGGCGGTGGCGGCCAAGTTATCGAGGGTTCTGTCAGCGCCGCGGGATCTAGCTATTCAGTAACCGTCGGTAGTGGTGGATCCCCGGTCCCCGTTCCGACCTCGTCTTCGTCGCATGAACCAGGAGGAGACGGCGAGGCGTCAAGCCTGGGAGGCATTTCTGCCACTGGTGGCGGTGGTGGGGCCTCTGCCTGGATCGGGCCGGGCGAACAGGGTCCAGCCAGTTCAACTGGATGGACAGGTGGCGGTGGTGCCGTCCACGCTCAGAACGAGTCTCTAGGAACGACGGGTACCGGCGGCGAAGGCTTTGAGGGCGGGGATCCTCATGGAGATGGCTCTGCTGCGGCGCCGCAAGCTGCTGGCGGTGGTGGGGGTTCTGGCGGTCCCGGAGGCAACGCCACAGCGGGTGCTGGAGGCATCGGGGGTTTGGGTGTCGAGAGTTCCATCTCAGGAACAGCAGTCAACTACGCAGGTGGCGGCGGGGGTGGAAAGCGAATTGACTCATCTGGAAGCGCTGGACTTGGGGTCGCGGGTGGGGGCAATGGCGGTCTAGGAACATCTGGGACTGCCGGCACGCTAGGCGGTGGCGGAGGCGGAGCGGGGAACGATTTCCTGGGAGGTGCTGGCGGTGACGGCGTCGTCATCGTTCGATACGAAGTCTCGCAAGCTGATGTGTGTGTGCCGTTCGAGTACTCCTATGTTGACGAGACGACAAATCCCGACACCCCGTACACCGTCGTGGAGTTCCAGGGCGCGGGAACGTGCGGCTGGACTCCACCGACGAGTGTGAAGGAAGTCGATTACCTGGTTGTCGCCGGCGGTGGCGGCGGCGGCGTTTACCCGAACAATTCGGCTGGCGGCGGCGGCGGCGCCGGAGGACTGGCAACGTCATTAGACCCGGACTCGAGTTCCCTTGACCTAGGTCAACTCAGCGGCGCACTAACGATTGAGGTGGGGGCCGGAGGAGCTGGGGGCGGCGCAACTCCCTCCGATGGCGCGGCCGGAGCCAACGGTTCAAGATCCGCGATTTCAGGCACGAACGTGACGACTGTCGATGTCGAAGGCGGTGGTGGTGGAGCGGGCAATATCTCCAACTATCAGGGCAAGGACGGCGGATCGGGAGGCGGTGCGCTGGGATCGGGTTCTGTCTCGAGATCGGGAGGCTCCGCCACTACCGGTGAGGGGAACGACGGTGGGGCCAACGCACCCGGAGGCACCCGTCCAGCAGGTGGTGGTGGCGGAGCGGGATCTGCTGGTGACTCGGGTCAGGCCTCCCAATCGGGGCACGGTGGCTCCGGCAAGTTTGTGTCCATCACGGGAGCCTCGATCGCTTACGCCGGCGGTGGCGGCGGTGGCGACTCAGGGATAGGCGCCGCGGCGGGCCAGGGCGGTGGCGGCGGTGGCGGCGCTGGTGGCACCTCCGGGGCCGACGGAACCGATGGGCTCGGTGGTGGTGGTGGCGGCGGTGGCGATTCCACCAGTGCCACTGGCGGCGATGGCGGTGACGGCGTCGTCATCGTTCGGTACTCAAACACTCCGGGTGCGCCGACTGGGCTGGGCGCGACAGCTGGTGAAGAGGAAGTGTCGCTTTCCTGGACTGCGCCGACTCACTCGGGTGCGTCGGCGATCTCGGGGTACTCGGTCACCGTCTCCAGTGATGGGTCTAACTATTCGGTGGCGGGCGCTGGTTCATGTTCATCTGCTGGCACTTCGACGTCGACTTCGTGTGATGTGACGGGCTTGGATGCGAACACGCTCTACTACTTCAAGGTGGCTGCGATCAATGCCTCGGGGACGGGCACTGCCTCTAGTGCCTCAACGGCCACGCCATTTGGGCCCGTTGCCCAGTTCGCGGTGACGATGTCGGGTGGAACGACGGCTCTATCGGCTGCCGCGAAGACAGTGGGTACGGCGTTTGATGTTCGGGTTACCGCGCAAGATTCCAACGGACTGACAAACACTGCCTTCACCGGAACCGTGACGTTGTCTTCGACCAACGCCTTCGACGGCACCGTTGCTGCCACCATCTCCACTAGTGGGTACGTGGATTCGGTTTCGCTCACGCCAACAATTGCCGGGACTAATAGAACTATTGCCGCTTCGGGCGGATCCTTAACCGAACTTGATGCCTCCGGCTCCTTCACGGTCGAGGGCTGGTCCGTTACCTATGACGCCAATGCAACCCAGTTCCAAACTGGAGTGACATCCGGGTCGGTACCCAGCGAAACGTGGTACGCCAACGGGGACACGGTGACGGTGGCCTCGAATACAGGATCCCTGGCTCGGCAAGGATTCGAGTTGTCCGGTTGGAACACCACGGCCGACGGCAGTGGGACGTCGTACGCACTTGGGTCAGGAACATTCACGATTAGCGCCGACACCACTCTCTATGCCGAATGGTCGATCCCCAAGGCGGCCCGACTCATAGGTCTCACCGGGAACGATGCCGTTTCCATCAAGACAGTGAATGAGAGTCCCGACGATTCGGCCGGTGTTCGAGGACTGACTACGGATGGTGACTCGCTCTACTACCTGCTTGGGACGGGCGGCACATCGATTCGCGAAGTGGACTTCGACGGCAACTGGATTGCAGATCACACTGTCTCAGGTCTCAGCACCTACACGCCTTACGAGCAAGCGGACTTAGCCCACAGCAGTGGTTGCATATTCCTGCGAGATATTGCCCATCTGGGGACGCAGAATGACGACCTCAAATGCATCGATACGTCGACGTGGACCGTGCACAGTGTGACTGTCCCGGCTGCAAATGGAACCTACTTGCCCATCAGTTCCGGGGGATGGATGACGGGCAATCTCATCGATTTCCCGGATGGCCGCGTCGGTGCCGTGAGTAACTACAACCAGAGTCTCGCCGACTACAGTTTAGGCTATTCCTGCCCCAGCGGAATGTCTTGCAAGGTTCTTCGCCTGTACTCAATAACCGGAACGGGAAGCGGGGTAGCGCTTTCCTTCTCGGAAGACATCGTCCTAGCCGATGACGAAGCGAGCTGGCCAAGCGACAACCACGGGATTGCGACTGATGGGACCTACCTCTACCAAATTCACCATCAGAACGGCTACAAAGTCTGGGCCTTGAGAAGCGGAACCCCCTCCTACATTGTCTTCAACGGTGATTCAGGGACATCTTGTGCGGCGGACGCCGGAGATAGTCCCACCAAGTGCCTTATTGCTCAGGGACTCGGTAATGCAACATTCATGACGCGAGACCACGGTGGAAAACGGTATGCCGTTGGCGACTACTTGACAGGGAAGTTCTACACGACTGCGGGCTCGACTCCCCCTCCTGGTCCGGGAACGACAGTTCCCGATGCGCCAACTAGCGTCGTGGCGACAGCTGGTTTCTCGCAAGCCACAGTGACCTGGGATGCACCAGGCAGTGATGGGGGCGCCGACATCACCGGCTACACCGTCACAGCAAGCCCAGGTGGAGCCACCTGCTCGCCGTCCAACGTCGCTACCAGAGAGTGCGTTGTCTCCTCACTTGCCACTGACGGCACTAGCTACACCTTTACGGTCGTCGCCACCAACGAAGTTGGTGATTCCGTTCCGTCCAGTGCGTCAAACAGTGTCGCGCCGTTCGGAGCAGTATCTACAAGCACGTCCACCGTTGACGCCACTCCTACGTCTCTCGAAGCGAACGGAAGCGACACTTCCACTGTCACGGTGACGCTCAAGGACGCAAGTTCGAATCCCGTCACTACGTCGGGTGGAACGGTCACCTTGAGCACCGACTTGGGTTCCTTGTCCGCGGTGACTGACAACAACAACGGCACCTACACCGCAGTCTTAACGGCTGGAATCGTGTCCGGAACAGCCACGATCACCGCCGCAATTGACACCGGGAGCGGAGCCGTAGACCTCAGCGATGACGCCACTGTGGCATTGAATCCAGGGGCGCCATCCCGACTGGTAATTGATGGCCTTGGCTCGCAAACGGCAGGTGTGGCTCAGGGGCTAACGATCACTGCGCAGGACTCCTACGGCAACACGGCGACCGGCTACAGCGGAGACAAGGCACTGACGTTTTCCGGTGCATCGGCCGCCCCCGATGGCACAGTGCCTACGGTCACCGACAAAGACGGCAACGCCATTGACTTCGGCGATCCCACGACCATCACGTTCAGTTCCGGTGAAGCGACAGTGTCTTCGGGTGACAACGGTGCGATGGTGCTGTACGAGTCGGGTACGTCAGCGGTGACGATCCAGGTCACAGATGGCACGATTTCCGCAGCCGGTGCACACGACCTCGACGTGACCGTCTCGGCTGCCGCGCTGGATTCCTTCGTCGTGACCAACACCTCGAGTTCGGACATCACGTCGAAGACGGCAGGTGAGAGTTTTGCCGTTCGTGTTCGCGCTGTGGACGCCTTCTTGAACACGGACAGAACCTTCACGGGCACGGTCGACTTGTCCTCGACCAGCACGATGATTCGCGGTGAGGGGCAGACGGCTTCCTTCAGTACCGGCCTGCTGAGCTCGGCGACCGTTGCCCTGACCTCGGCGGGCACGCGGAGCGTCACTGCAACGCGCAGTTCGGGTGGGTCGGAATCCGGAACCTCCAACACCTTCACCGTAGATCCCGGGGTGGGGGTTGCGGCAGTTGTTACTTCCCAGCCGGTAGGGGGTCAGTCGGGGGCGTCGCTTCCCACCCAGCCGCAAGCGCAGGTCCAAGACTTTTTCGGCAACGAAGCAATCGGGGCCTCGCGGACGGTTTCTGTGACCCAGGAGTCGGGCACGTCATGGTCGTTGCTATCGACTAGTGGATATCAATCGCTGAAGCACGTGACATATGGGGTCACTGCCGCCGGGGTCGGGAGGTGGGTTGGCTTCAACGAGTCTGATGACAGCTTCTACTACAGCGACAGCAGTGAAACGTGGACGAAGGTCACAGGCAGTGCGTACTCCGCTGTGGATTCGATCGCCTACGGAACCGACGATGCCGGTGATCCGGTGTGGATGGCGGTTAGTAGAGATCCCAACAATAACCGCATCAGAATTATGACGTCAGGTGATGGAGCCTCCTGGACAACGGTGACTATGTCCGGGCTTCCTTCCGATGGAATCAACCGCGCTCTGGTTTACGGCAATGGCGTGTGGATGTACTCCAGTCGGGCTAACAGTTCGGCGAGCGGGGATGGGATCTACCGAAGCGAGGACGCTGGGGCTTCCTGGACTCGAGTTAGTACACAGACGCCGTATGTCATCACCTACGGCAATGGCGTCTGGATCGCCGTCCGCAACAGCGGCAGCGGCACGGCTGCTTCCTATCGCAGTACCGACAATGGCATCACGTGGGTGACCGGTGGAACGACAACCAATGCGGGTTACTGTGGAGCCTTCGGCAATGGGGTTCACTTCGTAATGGAATACAGCGGTGATTATTGGCTCACTACTGACGGCCTGTCGTGGAGCAGCGGCTCCACCGACCTGATCGATGTCAGTCCCGGCCGATGCGCCTTCACCGGCGGCATGTTCGTCGCCGCATCACGTAACTCATCCAACAAGGCCGTCGTGGCTACGACGGCAACGGGAGATTCTTGGACCTCGGTCTCCTTCACTCTCAACGGGAGCTTCAACTCGCTGTCGTCAGGCGGGCCGATTCCGCTCACCGGTTGGAGCGGCAACTCAAGCCGCCTCTATAGCGGTGCAGGTGGAACTACCGGCCTTTCTGGAACTACCACTTCGGGACTTTCCTCTGGATCCACCGGCTTTACGGATGTTGGTTTTGCCGGGATCGTTGGGACCGATTACCGACTGTCCATGAACGCACCTGGGATCGCAGTGGGTGCGACAACAAACGCGTTCAGTCCCGCGTCGGCAGGCACTGCTTCAGCGCTGGCGACCTCGGTTGCGGTGTCGGGGGCGTCCTCGGGAGTTGCCTTCACGACTCAACCGGCAATCGAGATCACGGACTCTGCGGGGAATCGGGATACCGGAGATAACTCAACGGTGGTGACGGCGGCAGTGTCGGCCGGGGGCACCTTGGTCGGCACGGCTACCGCTACAGCGTCCAGCGGTGTTGCAACCTTCTCGGATCTGGGCATCTCCGGAACCGCGGGGGCGTACACCCTGACCTTCTCGGCGACTGGGCTGTCGGATGTGACGCAGAGTGTCAGCGTCTCGGCCGGTGCGGCATCGGCCCTGTCGATCACGACTGCAGCCGGTGACACCACTTATGGCACGGATTTCTCACCGCAGCCGGTAATCACGGTGCAGGATTCAGCGGGCAACACGGTGACGTCCTGGTCCACAGATCTGACGGCCACGGTGAAGGACTCCGGGGGCAATACATTAGAGACGGCCACCGCCACGCCGTCTTTGGGTGTCGCGACGTTCTCGGGCCTGGGCTCAGATGCGGATGCCGGCACAGTCACGGTGGAGTACACCTCGGGTGCGTTGATGCTGGCATCGGAGACGGTGCTGGTGTCCCAGGCGCCAGTGACGGTCACGGCATCGTCGCCCTCGGTCACCTACGGTGATGCGGTTCCGACCATCACGCCGTCGTACTCCGGTTTCGTGAACGGGCAGTCCGCGTCAGTGTTAGGCACCGCGCCCACCTGCACCACCGCGTACACGACCACATCGAATGCGGGCACAACTCCGGCCACGTCGTGTTCGGGGGCAGTCGCCGCGAACTATTCATTCTCCTACACCGACGGCACTGTGACGATCGGCCAGGCGACCCCGACGATCTCTTGGTCGAATGCCTCAGCGGATTATGGCGATGCGGCATTCACTCCTACAGCGCCGACGGTCACTGGTGTCACGGGAGCCTCATTGGCAGGCACTATCTCCTATTCCTCGGGAGATACCTCGGTGGTGACGGTGAATTCCGGCACCGGTGAGGTCACGATCACTGGGGCCGGGACGAGCACGATGACCGCGTCGTTCACACCCACGGACTCCACCAACTACGCCTCGACCAGCACCACGATGACGCTCACGGTGACGAAGGCTCCGTTGACGATTACGGCGTCCTCGAGCGCGGTCACCTACGGAGGGGCGGTACCGACGATCTCGCCGGCGTACTCCGGGTTTGTGAACGGGCAGGGTGTCGGGGCGCTGTCCTCAACGCCGACCTGCTCAACGACTTACACAAACACGTCGAGTGTCGGTACGTATCCCACAACATGCAGTGGTGCGGCGGGCGATGACTACTCGTTCGTCTACGTGGATGGCACGGTCACCGTGAGCGCGGCCACGCCGAGTCTGTCGTGGTCGAACATCTCTAAGACCTACGGGAACGCGCCCTTCAGTTTCACCGCTCCTACCGCTACCGGTGTGGGAGGCGCGAGCCTGACGGGCACTTGGGCGTATGCGTCTTCGAACACCTCCGTGGCGACGGTGAACGACGATGTCGCGACGATCGTGGGCGCGGGGAGTTCGACGATCACGGCGACCTTCACACCGTCGTCATCGAATTACGACACGAACTCGATCGGTGTGACGCTGACGGTGGCCAAGGCCAGTCAGGCGACGTTGACGATGACGTCGCCGTCGTCGGCGATCCACGGCGAGACGATCACGCTGGCGGCTTCGGGTGGCTCGGGAACGGGTGCGGTGTCCTTCGGCATCGTCGCAGGAACATGCACGATCGACTCCGGGACAACCCTGACCTTGCGTGATGCGGGCTCGACTTGCCAGGTTTCTGCAACCAAGCTGACGGACGCAAACTACAACACGGCGACATCTGCGACGCAGACGATCACGATTGCCAAGGCGGCGCAGACTTTGGCGTTCACATCTACGGTGCCGACGTCGCCGTTGCCGAATGGGACCTATACGCCGGTGGTGTCGTCGGTGTCTGCGGTGACGGGTTCGTCAACGGGATTGACACCGTCGATTGCGGCGTCGGGTGTGTGCACCGAGTCCGGTGGGGAAGTGACCTTCACGGCGACGGGTACGTGCACGATCACGGCCTCTGCAGCTGGTCCGTTCACGAATTTTCTTGCTGCTTCGCCGGTCACGCAGGTGATCGTGGTGGGTTCGCTTAACCAGAACATCACGTTCGCGCAGCCGTCGAATGTCTCGTTCGGCTCATCGTCGGTGTCGATGGGTGCCTCAGCAGTTCCCTCGGGTTTGACGGTGACGTACACGCTGGGAGCTGGCACAACGAATGCGGCGTGCACGGTGTCGTCGCTGGGTGTTGTGACGGTGCTGGCGGTGGGCACGTGTGAGGTGACGGCATCGCAGGCCGGTGATTCGCAGTATGCGGCGGCGTCGGATGTGTCGCGAGCGTTCCAGGTGGTGCCCGCGAAGGCCACTGCGCCGACGATTACGTCGGCGTCGGCTTCTTCGCAGGCGATCACGGTGGGCGTGGCGGCGCCGGGCTTCACCGGTGGCGTATCGATCACCGGCTATGAACTCGTGGCAACCCCGACCGGAGGTGGCACCGCTGTCACGGACACCTCGTGCACATCGAGTCCGTGCACGATCTCGGGGTTGGTGAACGGCACCGAATACACAGTGACGGCCGCGGCGATCAACTCCGCGGGCACGGGAGATCCCTCGACGGCCTCCACACCGTTGAAACCGGCGACGGCTGCGTTCGCGGTGGGTGCGCTTGCTGCGACACCTGGGGATACGACAGTGACGTTGACGTGGGTGCCGTTGACGACTGCGCAACTCGGCGGTGGCACGTTCACTCGTTATGAGGTGAATTACCGGACTGCTGGATCGGGTAGCTGGACGTCGTTCGATAACAACGTCTCGGGCCAATCGACATCGACGATCCTCGTCACCGGATTGGACAACGGCACGAGTTATGACTTCCAGGTGGTCGCGTTCACCTCGGCTAACTCCACGGAGATCGCCGGTAACACGGCCCAGGTTGTGCAGTACCCGTCGACGGTGCCATCAGCTCCGCAGTCGCTAGCGACGTTGGCGGCCACCGCCACGGATGTTCAATTCTCCTGGGCGCCGCCGTTGCGCGATGGAGGCGCTTCGGTGACGGGTTACACGGCGACGGTCACCTCGACTTCTACCGGCGCTTCGACGCCGATCACTTGCACAGTGACCGGAACTACTCCGCGGTGCACGGCGTCGAACCTGACCAACGGTGCGGTCTATACGTTCAGTGTGACGGCGGAGAATCGCATGGGATCCTCGGCGGCTGCAACGAAGCCGTACACCGTTCCCAGCAGCGATGCGACGTTGTCGGAACTCGTGGTGACGGGTTCGGCGGGAGCGGTTTCGTTGAGTCCGTCATTCGCGGCATCCACCACCGGCTACACCGCCGAGGTCGGTAATGGGGTTGAGTCGGTAACGATCACGCCAACCACCACCGATGGCGGTGCGCAGGTGACGGTTGATGGAGTGCTGGTTACCTCCGGTGAGGCTTCGGAGTCGATCGCGTTGAACGTGGGCTCGAATCTGATCGAGGTGGAAGTCACCGCCTCGGATCCGCGCTTCACGCAAATGTATGAGGTGACGATCACGCGGGCTGCTGCCCCGGCTCCGGCGCCTGGCCCTTCGCCGTCGGATGGTGGTGGGTCGACTCCGGTGGATCCGTTGCCGGTGCCAGTTCCGGTGGAGGACGGTGAGGACGTCGCTGTGGTGATGGAAGGCGACGAGATGGTGACCGTCGTTCTGCAACCCACCGCGCAGCAGGATGGCTGGGAGGCGGTTGGTTCTGGTTTCGACATGGTGGTGCGGACCGAAACACCGCAGGGCGCTCCGGTGCCGCTAGCGAACGATCGCCGTTTGGCGGTGCCGCAAGGTGGCATCGTGCAGGCCGCAGGTGATGGCTATATGGCCGATTCGCTGGTGCGGGTGTTCATGATTCCGCGCACTACCGGAACCGAGGCGCGTGGTGGTGTGATGCCGCGTTCGGTCTCGGGTGCGATGTTCTTGGGTGAGGCAACGGTGGATGCCGCAGGTGATTTCGCGGCGTCGTTCGCGGTGCCGTTGAGTGTTGCGATCGGTGACTACGTGTTGCAAATCAACGGGATGGCGGCGAGTGCTGCGGTGCGCTCGGTGAATATGGGGTTGATGGTGGAGCCGGGTGCGGCTCCGATGCAGGCGGGCATGATGCAACGGGCTGGTTTCTATCAGGGCTTGAGTGATGAGCTCAGCAAGTCTGGTGAGCGCAAGATGCGTGCTCTGGTGGAATCGATGCCAGCGGATGCGCAGGCCGTGCAAGTGTTGATCACTGGTGTGTCGGTGAGTTTGGAATCCTTCGAGGACAATCTGGCCTTGGCCGGCAAGCGCGCTTCGAAGTTGGCTGAGGAAATGAAGGCCGCTGGCGTTTCGGGTGAATACACCGTGAATGTGTCATCCACGTTCACCGTCGATGCAGCCGAACGCTCCCTTGCCGGCAAGGCCGACGTGTTGACCACGAAGACTGGCAAGCCGCTATCGACCGTCACCGTGCTCTTCCAAGAGCCCGTCAGTTCGTAAACGCTCTCGCATTGCATGTTGATTTGCTGACGCGATCTTTGGCTCCAGACGGGGTACTTTGAAGCCATGTCTGACGTTGTGTGCCACGCGGTTGCCCTTG
>Ga0209953_1000367_pt1 | contig 16431 bp, 19 predicted proteins | sample SalPonred_H2O_MG_FD_185713 | JGI IMG/M metagenome (GOLD analysis project Ga0209953, IMG submission 185713) | Salt pond water microbial communities from South San Francisco under conditions of wetland restoration - Salt Pond MetaG... | ecosystem: Environmental > Aquatic > Non-marine Saline and... | reverse complement strand
CGCTCCATTGCTTCATCTTCTCCGATCATCATACGGACACCACCATCCCCAGCCGGCAGCGCAGCAACGCTCCAACCGCCCGGTCGCCCGCCCCTAACAACACCGTGCCGGTTCCGGGGCTCCCGCCGATCGATCCGTCCGGCCGCTCGTACTTGACCTTCCCGGACAGGAAACAGATCAGATCCGCCTTGACCGCATACTCCTGAAACCAAGGCGCGGATGTTCGGTCAGGTACCAAGGCGATCCCGTTGCCATGCTCGAAGAACTTCTTGAGCCACATCCGCTTGTGGCGCTGATGGCCGAATGGCGGGTTCATCCAGACGAACCCAAACCAATCGACGTCCAACCCGTTCACCCCGTCATCAAGCCACCTGTCACAGGGCACATACCGCGGTCCACCCCTCGGCGCCGCCACGTCCTGATCGAACCTGCAGCCCAGCGCGTCGAAGATAAACTTCGGGGTGTACCACTCGTTGCTCTCACCGGCTTTTTCATATGCAGCCATCATCTATCCTTTCGTTCTCTTGCATTACACCATGTGTTTACACCTACTAAAACACACTTGCAAGAACTTTTGCATTATGCAAGACAGTAATCATCGAAACCGATAATGAAAGTCCCGTGAAGACTGATACGATCACCCCGATCCTGCGCACGGCCTTCCCGGGCCAGCGCAGCCCGATCCCGCAAGCGGCCGAGTGGTTCGACGTGGACCAGTCGACGATCTACCGGTGGATCAAAGACCCATCCTCGACACCTCGGTACGCCCTGCTGCTTCTCGCCTATCTTGATCTACTAGGGCCCGTTCCGCCGTACCAACAAGAAAGCGATTCATCATGAAACAGATCTTTTTTCTCGGCCTGCTTTTCGTTATAGGCCTTTCACTTTCCTATGCACTGGCCCAGGTCGGAGAGCCGCAAAGCGCATGGATCTGGTGTGATGTATTGAGGTTATGCACAGAATAATCCATGACCAGTGATGTCGACCCCTCCCCGTATCGCCTGCAGGTCGAGGCGGAACTCTGCCGTCGCTCCTTCCCGGAGTTCATGCGCCGCGCGTGGCACATTCTCGAGCCATCGCGCCCTCTCATATGGGGTTGGCCGCTCGACGCACTCACAGAGCATCTGACGGCCGTACACAACGGCGAGATCACCCGCTTCCTCGCAACAATTCCGCCTGGTTCAACGAAAAGTTTAACGACCCGGGTATTCAGTCCCGTCTGGGGATGGCTGCAGAACCCCCACTCCCGGTACATCGGCGCGTCCTACGCGCACCACCTCTCGACCCGGGACAACAGGCGCGCCCAGCAGCTGATCATGTCGGACTGGTTCCGGCAGCGCTTCCCTGAGCTGAAGATCGACCCCCGCCGGCAAGCGGTCGAGAACTTCGGCAACAACCAGACTGGCTGGATGCTGGCAACCTCGGTCGAGGGTATCGGCACCGGTGAGCGTGGCGACCAGTTCGTGATCGATGACCCTCTCAGCGCCAAACAGGCCGACTCTCCGACGTACCGCCAGGCCGCTCTTAAATGGTTCTACGAGACCGTTCCGTCGCGTCTCAATGATCTCGACTCCGGCCAGATCCTGATCATCATGCAGCGTCTCCACGAAGAGGACGTGGCCAACGCGGCGATCGAACTGGGTTATGACCACCTCAATATTCCCATGCACTTCGATCCGGAGCAAATCCGCAAACCCACCTCGATCGGATGGACCGATCCGCGGACCAAGCCGAACCAGCTGATGTGGCCTGAGCGTTTCTCCGAGAGCGCCGTCATCAAACTGGAGCAATCCCTCGGCCCATATGCATCGGCCGCGCAGCTCGAGCAGACACCGGTCCCCCGCACCGGCGGTCTGATTGAGACGGACCTGATAATCATGAAAGAGCAAGCCCCGGCGTCCATCATGGACCCGGACAACCCAGACATCATCCGGGTCCGGGCGTGGGACTTCGCCGGGTCAAAGGGAAAAGGCGCCTATACCGTCGGCGCGCTGCTGGCCACCGATATCACCGACCTGGATCGGTCGCTGTATATTCTCGATGTCCGCCGGCAGCGCCTGAACCCGGCCGGGGTCCGGTCACTTGTCTTGAGTACCGCCGAAGACGACCCAGCTGGCACGGTAATCTTGTATCCGAAAGACCCCGGCCAGTCCGGGTTGGACCAAGTCCAGTCATATGCTACCCTGCTCGAAGGATATTCACACAAGGCAGAGCCACAAACAGGATCAAAGGAAGAACGAGCGGAACCTTTTGCAGCCAAGGTCGGTGCATCTCAAGTCTATCTTCTCGAAAAGGGATGGACGGATCACTATAAACAAGAACTTCGCTTTTTCCCGAAAGGGAAGTATAAGGACCAAGTCGATGCCACGGCATCCGCGTACAATGAAATCGCAAGGCGACTGCGCCATAAGCGGACCCCAGAAGTGCGGCTGGTATCAGAGTCGCAATCGAACAGAGCGAAGGTGAACTGATGGCTAAGACACCGACAAAGTCCAGCATGACAAAAGAGATCGGTGTCTCCGTCGATCGGAACCCGAGCAATCAAATACGCCCGGACGAGTTTCTGTCCCAGCTGCGCGGACAACGGGGTATCCGCCGGTTCCGTGAAATGCGCGAGAACGATGCAACGGTCGGCGCGATCATGTTCACGATCGAGCAGATGCTCCGGCCGGTGAAATGGGAGTTCAAGCCGTCTTCCGATTCCCGGGAAGCTATTGTCGCCGCCGATATCGTCAACCGGTCAATGAACCAACTGGAAATCCCGTTCACCGAGTTCATCTCGGATGCTCTGAGCTTTTTCACTTACGGGTTTTCGACGTTCGAGAAGGTGTTCCATCGCGATCCGGCAACAGGACATATCATGCTGTCGCGCCTTTCGCCGCGGCCGCAGTGGTCCATCGAGCGGATGAAAACAAAACCCTCGGGCGATCTGGTCTCCGTCGAGCAGTCTTCGTACTTCAAGCGCGTCTCTATCCCGGCCGAAAAGGTAGTACACTTCCGCACCACCCCGGAGAACCAGAATCCCAGTGGTCGTGCCCTTGACCCGGAAACGCTGATCCCCACTCCGAACGGGTGGCGCTGCATGGATGACTTTCAGGAGGGTGATTCGCTGTTCGGATCGGACGGGCGAATCACCTACGTCTCTGCCCGACAAGATTGGGATGATCGCCCTTGCTATGAGATCGAGTTCAGCAACGGACAAACCGTCATCGCTGACGCGAATCACCTGTGGAAGGTGCAGGATAAGAACGGGCGTCCCAAGGGTGCCTACCAGTTGAAGACCACAGAGCAGATGTTCAACGCGGGAAACCGCAAGTCCAGCACAGTCAGCACCATCAAATGGAGCATCCCCTGGGCTGGTGCGCTGGACTACCCGAAACAGCATCTCCCCTTGGATCCCTATTATCTTGGGTACTGGCTAGGGGACGGACATTCGGCAAACAGCCGAGTCGCAACGCACATCGACGATGTCGAGGAGCTTGTGGCTGAGTTTGAATCCGCTGGATACGCATGTAAAGTGACACACAATGGCCCCGCAGGGGGCAAGGGCCGTACGATCTCTGTCAGCTCGGAAAACGGGAAGTGGCACACAAGTAATCCGTCAAATATCCTTGGGATGCTCGGTGTAAAAAACAACAAGCATATCCCAGAGGCTTACCTGCGTGGAGACATCGATCAACGCGTGTCTCTTCTGCAAGGCTTGATGGACAGTGATGGTTATATCAACAGCGGTAAGTCTTGCGAGTTCACAAATACGAACGCCGGGCTTGCTTATGGCGTTGCGGAATTGGTCCGGTCCCTCGGATATTCGTGCCGGGTCACAACCGGAGTTACCGATCATGGAACTCCGCAATGGGTTGTACATTTCACCGTTGATATGCAGCCGTTTCGGTTGAAGCGGAAAGTTGCGCGCTGCGCGACAGTCCGTGCGCGCAAGAATCACTATATCAAGTCCATCCGAAAAGTTCCTAACAGGCGAACGGTCTGTATCGAAGTGACTGCGCGGGATCATATGTTTTTGTGCAGCGAAAGTATGATTCAGACGCACAATTCGGCCCTGCGAAACGCCTACGTCTCCTATTATCGGTTATCTCATCTGCAAGAGATCGAAGCGATTGCCATTGAGCGGGAGTTGAACGGTCTCCCTGTCGGCCGTATCCCGTCCAGTTTCCTCGGGGCGAACGCTACTTCCGACCAGAAGAATGTCCGCTTCGAGATGGAGAAGATCCTCCGTGAGATCAAGAAGAACGAGCAAGGCTTCATGCTTCTGCCGTCCGAGCTGCAGACAGACGAGGAAGGTAAACTGTCGACCAAGTATCTTGTCGACGTCCAACTCCTGTCCTCGAACGGAACCCGGGACATCGACGTCTCCAAGGCCATCATACGGTATCAGCAGGACATCGCCCGATCGGTCATGGCCGATTTCGTCATGCTCGGCGCCAATGACCGCGGCTCATTCGCCATGTCGTCCTCGAAGTCGGCGCTGTTCCTGAAAGCTCTGCATGGGTACATGGATAACATCCGCGGCACCCTGAAGACCCAGTTGATGCCTCAGTGGATGGAGATGAACGGTCTCCCCATCAGCGCCGCACCGGATATATCCTATGGCGTGATCCAGTCGATCAATATCGACGAACTCGGAACCTACGTCCAGAAACTGGCTATGGCCGGGGCGCCTCTGTTCCCTGATGATACGCTCGAGGACCACCTGCGGTCAGAAGCGAACCTGCCGTCATCCTCCGGCGAGGGAATGCCGATCATCGACGACGACGACACGACACCGCCTGATGAGGAGCAACAGTGACCCTCTCCGAGATCGAACGTCAGTTGCACGAGAATCCTGGTCCGCTCCTCCGGAGCGCCGGATTGCCGTCGGATGCGGTGTTCCTCCCGCGCCGCATCCGACGTGCCATTGCCTACTACCGCCGCGCTCTCAAGTTTTCCCCGCTGGACGCACTCAAGGACGACATGCGCGACCAACGGTTTGATCCGACCCTGCACCAGCTGACCCTGCCCGACCACAAGGTCGATCAGATGTGCCAGGCGTATGAGAAGCGTGCCTATGTGCAGCACTGCCGTGCTCTGGCCCGCACTGTCTCCTCCAGATTGAAGGCGTACAGCTGATGGTTAAGCCGGTCAGAAGTTGGATTGAGAAGCTGTTTCTGGTTCAGTCCCGGTTCGAGAGCGGAGAATCCGAACTCATAACCCAGATCAATCCGAACACAGCGGTCGGAGATGCGTTTGGTCGCATCCGAACAAGTGCGCCAACCACACTGTTCGACAGTCAGCTCGAGTACGACAAGCAGCCCGTTTTGTGGGACGAGAAGACGGTTGGATCAGCCACTTCGACACATCTTCAGAACGAGTCCTCCGTGGAGATGGCAGTCACTACCGCCAGTGGCGATTCGGTGATCCGTCAAACACGAGAGTATATCCGATACCAACCAGGGAAGTCCCAGCTCATCCTGTGTTCGTTCGTCCTAGGGCCCGCCCAAGACGGAACCACAAAGCTGGTCGGGTACGGCGACGGTAAGAACGGGATATTCATCGGAGCAGACGGTGGTGGAGTGTTCGCGCTTATCCGCAGCAGCAACTCCGGCTCGGTAGACGACAGTCGAAAGGTTTACCGATCTGATTGGAACCTCAACACGTTCCCTCTGGGTACTGAATCCGGGGATGATCTGGACTTCTCCAAGACCCAAATCCTCGTCATTGATTTTGAATGGCTTGGTGTGGGTAGGGTCCGTATGGGTTTGAACATCGATGGGGTGACTTACTATTTCCACGAGTTTTTGAATGCCAATAAGCTCGATAAAGTCTACATAACAACGGCAAACCTTCCGGTAAGGTACGAAATTACGAACACCAAAGATGTAGCTTCTAATTCATCGATGAAACAAATAAGCACATCAGTTGTCTCTGAAGGTGGTCTTGAGTCAACAATAACATACCCGTTCTCCAGTGAAATCTTGGACGTACCCATTGGGAATGGGGTTGAGAATGAAACTGTTGTTTTCGCCATTCGCCAATCTCTCCTGTTCAAAGGGATAGAGAACCGGACTAGATTCCGCCCTGCGAGATATGAAATCTTGGCGGAAGGAGGAAATATTATCTCCAAAGTGGTGTACAACCCCACCTTGATCGGAGGGACTTGGTTCCAGATAGATGGTGAATACAGTTCGCTCGAAGGAAATTCGACTGCAACCTCCTATACGGGCGGTATCAATGTGGTGACAACACTCGCTCCGGGTGGTTCCGCGAAACAAGGTAATCCTGTGTTTGACGATACAATAACGGCTAGGTTGCCTTTCGGTTTAGGTATCGATGGTGATGATCCTATTGCACTGGCGCTTGTTGCATATTCGAATGTCAACAATGTAACTGCGTCATTCACATTCCAATGGGATGAGGTCCGTTGATGTCCCGTATGAATCTCTCCATATTGAAGGCGTATATCTGATGCCATACTCGAACACATCTGAACTACCCAAATCTGTCAAGGATCGTCTTTCTCCGGGCAAACAGAGGCAGTGGATGGCGACTTTCAATTCCATCTACAGCCGCACCGAAAACGAAGGACGGGCTTTCGCTGGAGCAAATGCTGCGGTGAAAAAAGCAATGGGGTACAAAAACGATAAAAGGTCTGCTACGGTGACATCCAAATCGGACACCAACAAGGCAACGCCTACGATGACATCGGTTCATGTACCCAATGCAGGCGACGACGAGAAGACCCGGAAGGCTGACTTCAAGGTTGGTGATCGTGTGGAATGGAACTCCTCCGGCGGCAAAGCCCAGGGGGTGATCCGGCAGATCGTCACGAGCGGAACTGTCCCGGGCATCGATGGTGATGTGAAGGTGACCGGGTCCAAGGACAAGCCGGCGGCGAGAATCAGCGTTCTGGATGATGACGGAAAGCCGACAGACACGACCGTCGGACATAAGCTGTCGACATTGAGCAGTCTCCGGAAAGCCGAGAGCTACACACCTCCCGAGGGGGCGAAGAACGCAGCCAAGCGTGTCTTGCGCTGGAAGGAAAAGTACGGCGACGAGGTTAACGGGATGACCAGTGTCGGCTGGAGGCGCGCCCGACAGCTGGCGTCAGGCGATGCGGTCTCTCTCGACACGGTGAAGCGCATGGCGCAGTTCGCGCGCCACAAGAAGAACTCCAAGATCGATCCTAAGTACCGCGGCACCCCGTGGAAAGACGCAGGGTATGTATCTTGGTTAGGGTGGGGTGGGGACACCGGTGTGAACTGGGCCAAACGGATATCTGAGCGTGAGACCGAAAAGTCCTTCGGCAAATCGAACGGAGCGCGATCGCTTTACGCTTACCGTCCGCTCCTGAATGCAGAGGACGTGATCAGTCACTACAAGGCACAGGGCGTTTCGACGATGCTCCTGCCGGATGACATGCATGTCACAATCGCCTACTCCAAAGATCCGATCCTCTGGCAAGACGGGGACATTGGGTACCTAGAGAACTTGCGCGTGGATTCGGGCGCACGAATGCACCAGATCCTAGGTGGAAAAGCGTTTACGCTGAGTTTTGATGCACCTAGCTTGGTTGAAAACTGGGTCCATTTCCGCCTGATTGGAGCCGGATATGACTACCCTTCATATCAGCCGCACGTCACTTTGACGTACAATGCGCCCGCAGAAGATCTTATTCCATATTCCGGACCACTGATCTTCGGTCCTATCCAGATGGAAGAGATCGATCCACCTGAAACCATAATGGAGAAACGCCAAGTCGGTGACGACCTGTTTACTACGGCGGCTGAAGCTCGTGCAGCATCTCATGGCATGGGCCTGCAAGGAACGATCCATGTTTTTGACACGGAAGATGGCGCTTTTTATATGCCGGGGGATACTCACGACGATTACCTCTCCGCAAAGAAACGCATGGCCGGAATTGAGTCGGAAGACGACGAAGTTTCCGAGATCGATGACGCTATTGAGCGGGTGGTGAGGACGGTTATGGATTCTGTACTCGCAAAGTCTTTCACTATCGAAGCAGATGTTGTAAAAGCGGAACAGCAAATCGCATACGGATGGGCGTCAGTTGTGTCTATTGATGGAAAAGAGCTTGTCGACAAGCAGGGACACGTCATAACGTCGGCAGAGATGGAAAAGATGGCAAACAGCTTCATGATGTCACAAAGAGTGGCCAAGGAGATGCACACGGGAGGTTCCGTGGGCGAAGTTATCCATTCCATGCCGATCACAAAGCAACTGATGGAAACCCTGAACCTCAAAGGCGATACCGAGGGGTGGCTCATCGGTGTGAAGATCAAAGACCCCGAAGTCTGGAAGCGCGTCAAAGACGGCACGCTGAAGGCATTTTCCATCGGTGGAAAAGGGGTTCTGACTGATGTATAACCGCGACATTCGAAAGGGACTGACATGCCGGAAAGCCTGAGCGACATCGTCCTGGAAGAAATTTCATTCGTCGATAATCCGGCGAACCAGGAGGCAAACATCCTCCTGTTCAAGAGGTCCGCTTCGGACGTCCAACCAAAGGAGGCCAAGATGGCTGACAAAATGACTCCGGAGCAAGAGGCCCGGATGAAAGCGTACATGGACAAAGGTTACGGTGAGGACAAAGCCCGTGAAATGGCGATGACCAAGTCGGCCCAAGGTCTGGTCGAAGAGATCGAAACGCTCACCGCGACAAACGAAGACCTGACCAAGTCTTTCGATGAGGCATCGGAAAAGCTGATGAACATCGAAATGGCACTCGAGAAGGCGGGCATCAGCCTGACCGAAGAGGGTTCGATCAAGAAGAGCGCCGACCCCGAGTATGTCGAGGTGGACGGCGAACGTGTCGAGAAGTCGGCAATCCCGGCGCCGCTCCTGAAGCGTATGGAAGCTGACAGCCAGCGCATTGCCGCTCTGGAGAAGCGCGACAATGAGGTCAAGCTGGCCAAGCGGGCGAAGGACGAGCTTCCCCACCTCGCCGGCACAGACCTGCAGAAGGGCCAGCTTCTTGAAGCCGTCGAGAAAACGGAAGGCTCCGAAGATCTCATGCGCGCTTTGAAGGCAGCGGACGCCGCTGTCGCCAAGATGTTCGATGAAGTCGGAAAAGGTCATGATGACGCCGATGACACCGGGCCCAGTGCCACCCTCGAAAAGATGGTGTCCGACTACGCTTCGGAGAACAAGGTTCCGCGCGAATCTGCGTTCGTCGAGGTTACCCGCAAAGGCGAAGGCCGGGAACTGTACAAGCAGGTCCGGTCCGAGCGTAGCAACTAAGGAGGCCGACCGATGGCTTACACACTTACGGGTCAGTGCGTGACCCTTGAAGCTGGCCAGGATCTGTCCTCCAGCCAATACTTCTTCGTCGCTGTCGCAGCGGATGGTCAGGTTGACCCCGCCGGTGATGGGGCTTTCGCTGAAGGGGTTCTCCAGAATGATCCGGATGCTGCAGGTAAAGCTGCAAGCGTTCAGATCGACGGCATCTCCAAGGTCACCGCTGCAGGCGCGATCTCTGTTGGTGATGCTGTTTCGTCCGCGGCCTCGGGTAAAGCCAACACGGCTGCTTCCGGTGACGTGATCCTTGGAACTGCGCTGGAAGCGGCGACGGCAGATGGCGATGTCATCTCTGTTCTGCTGAAAACGCGATAATTAGGGGGCTCTGAAAATGCCGAATCCTACCCAAACCAGCGTCCATGTGGATCAGCCGCTCACGGACGTATCTGTTGCATTTCTTCAGAATGCATCGAACTTCGTTTCGCGGCGCGTATTTCCGATCGTTCGCTCCGACAAGGCGTCCAACGTCTACTACGAATACGACCGTGGAGATTTCAACCGGGACGAAGCGCAGAAGCGTGCCCCTGGTACAGAATCCGCCGGTGGTGGTTATCGCCTGAAGACGAACAACTTCAACTGCGAAGTGTTTGCTTTTCACAAGGATATTCCGTGGCAGATCGAAGCGAATGCGGATGAGGTCATCGACCTTGAGAACGACGCAGCTCAATTCGTGGCGCACAAGATGCTCATCAAACAGGAGAAGAAGTTCGCTTCCGACTACCTGACAACGGGCACCTGGTCCACCGACGTCACCGGTACCGCATCAAGCCCCGGCGCCGGTGAGGTCATCCAGTGGAATGATGACTCTGCTGATCCGATCCGGAACATCCGGGATGCGATTTCTGATATCGAAGAATCGACCGGCTACACGCCTAACGTCCTGACGCTGGGCAAGCCCGTCTTCGATGCTCTGGAAGACCATCCGGATATCGTGGACCGCATCAAGTACTCGGGCATGACCGACCGCAGCGGCTCTCCTGCTCGCGTCAACGAGCGTACCCTCGCACAGCTCTTCGGACTGGATGAGATCCTCGTGATGCGTGCGATCGAGAACACCGCCAAGGAAGGCCAGACCAACTCGAGTTCCTTCATTGCCGGTAAGAACGCTCTGCTGACCCACCGCGCGGCCAACCCGACACGGATGACACCGTCGGCGGGTTACACGTTCACTTGGACTGGCTATGTCGAAGGTATGAACGACCTCGGCTTCGCCACTTCGCGCTTCGACATGGAATGGCTCAAGTCGACCCGTGTTGAAGGTGAATGTGCGTTCGACCAGAAGCTGGTCTCGGCCGACATGGGCTATTTCTGGAGCGGCATCGTCGCGTAAGCGTCGGCCCTCTGGGAACAGAATCTTAGGCCCGCCGTATCTCCACGGTGGGCCTTTTTCATAGGAGAAGAAAATGTCCCGATACCCACTTCCGCGTCAATTTGATCCGAAGAAACCGCTCGAGGTCCGCGTATGGTTCCGCTGGGCCGGCCGAGACTATGAACCGGGTCAACCTTTCGACTGGCGCAGCAAAGGCATTTCCGTTCGCCGTGTTCGGCAGATGTTTGATGCGGGAAAAATCAAAGATGCCCAGTTCGACATCGAAGATGTGGCTGACGAAACCCCCGATCCGGTTGACGAAACCCCCGATCCGGTTGATTTTGATCTCGATTTCGCTGATGGGCTAGATGAGATTTATAACCTGAAAGACCTAAAAAAGATCGCTGAGTCCGAGGGTGCGCCGACCAAGCGGGGTATCAAAGAGCAACGGGACGCGATTCGGGCGCATCGAGATTCCAGCAATGGATGACGTGACCCAGGTCGAGCAGCTCAAGTACGAGCGGATGTGGGATCTGGATGACTACCGGACCTACAGCCCCGGCGAAAAAGCGCTCTCTGCGGTAATCTCTGTTCTCAAAGAGGGCACAACCCTCGGAGACTTCGGGTGCGGCACTGGGCGCGCTGCACAGGGACTGCAGGCACGCGGATTCGATGTCACCGGCATCGACTTCGCAGCCAACTGCCTAGACCCGGAGGTCAACATCTCGTTCGAGCAGCACTGTTTATGGGAACTTCCTTCTGACATGCTGTTCGACGTAGGGTATTGCACCGATGTGATGGAGCATATTCCGCCGCGGAAGGTACATGCCACACTCAAGTGCATCTCCGGTGCCACCCGGCTGGGTTGCTTCTTCCAGATCGCCACCTTCAAGGACAAATTTGGAGGCAAGATCGGGGAGCCGTTGCACTTGTCCGTCCAGCCGGCAGAGGTCTGGGAGTCGGTCTTGATGAAGCACTGGCCTCACGTCAAGATGCTTCGCGGAGGACGTGACGCGCGCTTCTGGGTTTCGCACTGACTAGCGTTTCACGGAGTTTTGCGGTATGAATGAAGTTGATGCATAGGAAAGCGTTATGACCTGGAGCTACGATCCAACCAATATCGGGACTGCGGACGAATCCGAACGGTTGGATTCTGTTCGATCCTTGATTCAGGACACGGATACCCAAGCGCAGCAGCTGCAGGACGAGGAGATACTGTTTCACTTGTCTCAGTCGTCCGATGACATCTATCTGGCAGCTGCGATCGCATGCGAGTCCCTTGCACTGAAATACGCAAGGTATGGCAACACCTCCATCGACAACGGGGGTATCGATGTCGACTTCAACGAGGTGGCAAAGAGCTACCGCGTCATGGCCAGTCAGATGCGCAAGCAGAGCCAGAAGTCAGGGATATTGGGTATCGGTATTCCGCGCGCAGGAGGTATCTCCAAGGACGCAATGAAGACCGTGTACCAGAACGAAGATCGAGTGGACCCGTCTTTCCGTCAGCGCCAATTCCGAAACCCACCGGCGATTTCGTCGGAGGACGATGATGATAGGATTCGATGATGCAACGCATTTACAGTGAAGTACCTCGTTATCTTGAAGGGGAAACCGTCATCGTAATCGGTGGCGGGCCGTCGCTTGTCGACTTCGACTTTGACACTCTGGGGGGTTTCAACATGATCGGGGCCAATGACGCCGGCCTCCTGACCAAAGCCCAGACGGTCATCACCCTCGACCGGAACTATTACCGGAACCGGCTGAAGGAGATGACCAAGAAAGCCCGGGAAGGGCGTATGGTGTACGCGGCGCTCCCGGCCGATCTGCCCCCGGACACGAAATTTCCCGATGAAATCGTCCAGCTCCAGTTCAAGCGCGGTCGAGGGTTGGCCCAGAACCCGAAGATGATCTACGGGCTCAACTCCGGCTTTGCGGCGCTGAATGTTGCGTATCTCTCCGGAGCGAAAGACATTCGCCTGATCGGGTTCGACTTCAAGTTCAATCCCGATCAGCCGCACTGGCACAAAGAGTATTCATGGTACACGCAGAAGAACGATCGCCAGATCCAGAGATGGGCGAAAGACTTTGAGCTGACGCTTCCGCAACTGGAAGCGGCCGGCGCCCGGGTCACCAATTATGTGGGCCCAGAAGGATCGGCCATCACGGCATACAAAACACGACCTCTGGAGGATGTTACAAAGTGAACATGGGTCAGGTTCTTCAGGATAGCGCGGCGCAGCTGTTCCGTCTGCATGGGTATCAGGTGAAACTGTCCCGTCCGACGGACAGCAACGGCGCGACCTATGACCCGGCCACGGGTGGGATGGTCAATCCAGATACTCCAGAACCATTGAAGTGGAACGCCGTGGGGTTCTTCACGAACTATCGTGTGGATGACATAAGTGACACCTCGATCAAGACGGATGACAGGAAGCTGCTCCTGCAGGCCAAGGGGCTTGTGCGACCGCCGGAGATCAACGACCTCGTCGATTCCGAGGTGACGATCCTGAACGTCGAGAAGGTCCGCTCGGGGGCGACGATCACTCACTATGTGTGCCAGACGAGGGGCTGACCGATGGTTCAGATGCGCGTTGTCACGAAACTCAGCGGAGTTGACCAGGTCATCCGGGATTTCCCGGATCAGGTCGACCAGATCAAGCGTGACGTGCTGGAGGAGATGGCGAAAGAGGTCGCACTGAACAGCCCGGTCTGGGGCGGGGATTATGTCACGAACCACCAGATAGGTCTGCGCAGCGGGTCGTTCACTGCATCGAAGACCGGAACACCTTTCCCTCCCCGCTTGTCCGAAAGCGAGGCTGAAACGAAACGCCAAGAAGGCTACGAGAGTTTGCTCCGGGACATTTCGGCCATCAATATCAAGTCCGAGAACTTCGTTATACGAAACCGGATGACGTATGCAGGCATCGTTGAAGGGAACTATGGCGTCTATGCACAGGCACGGAAATCAGCAGCAATCGCAGTCCGGGAAGCAGTTGAGCGGGCACGGAGGACTGGCAGATGAGCGTGATTTACGACGACATTCGGGAAGCGTTGGACTCAGCTCTTGCTGGATTGTCTGGCTTGCCAGAAGTATTCTTTCGGAATGCGCCCGAGGAGGACTCAACTCCGACCCCCTACCTGTCGACCCGCATCTTTTTCACATCACGCCGGCCCGCCACTCGGGGTCCAAACCCCCAGCATCGCTACGAGGGGATTTACCGGATCATAATCTGCGTCCCGAAGCGTTCTGGTACAGGTCAGGCTCTCAGGTACGCTGAGATATTGACCCAGGCATTCGACGGATCAACAGACATCGACGGAGCGACGAAAACCGTCTCGATCGACTTCACGGAACTCGCATCGGACTTCGAACAAGATCCCTACTGGTGTATTCCCGTTGATGTGAATTGGTACATCTACGACCGGTGATTGTCTTGGACTGAACATGCGTGTACTATTTCAACCGAAACTGAAACCATTGAGGTGACAACATGACATTCTCTCAAGGCTCAAGAAGTTCCCTCACCTATGGGGTTCAGAGCGACTTCACCACTCCGGCCTCTTCGAATTTCACCAACATTCCGATCAAGACGCACTCTCTTGATCTGACAAAAGAGCGACTCGAAGGCGCGGATATCCAAGAGGACCGCATGCCGCGTGTTGATCGACACGGGAACCGGAGTAATGTCGGAAGCATCGAAGTCGACCTTCGGAAGGGCGATTATGACGACCTGATCGAATGCGCGATGCTCAACCCATTCGGGTCGAACAACGAGGTGACAATCGGCACGACACCGCAGTTCCTTACGATCGAGGATGCGGCCAACGATGTCGCCCAGTTCCGTCTGTTCACGGGCATGACACCCAACACAATGGAGATGTCGATTGCCCCAAACCAGATGGTCCAGACGACGTTCGGCATGATCGGCCGCAACATGGAGCAGAACCAGACTTCAAGTGCTGGCACAGTCACCGCGGCATCGGACAACAAGCCTTTCGACAGCTACAACGGCGCCATCTACGAAGGTGGTATCGGAAGCGGAGACTTGATTGAATCGGTGAACTCGATCAACTTCACTCTCACCAACTCATTCGCTCCGACGCCTGTGATCGGCGCAGATGTCTCTCCGCACCTCGAGTATGGCCGGTCGGTTATCACCGGGGAGATCATGACCTATTACGACAACAACATCCTCATCGACAAGTTCATCGACGAGGTCGAGAGTTCGATCCAGGTATCGGTTGATGATCCGTCAAAGACGAACGCTTACACGTTGCTGTTTCCACGGATCAAATACAACGGTGCTTCTGTCCCGGTTGCAGATCCGCAGTCCCGGATGATTACCCTACCTTTCGTTGCGCTGTTTGATACCGTCGAGCAGACTCAGTTCAAGATCACCCGAACTGTCTAATTCCGGCGGGTGTAGACCCCTGTGCTTCGCTGGAACCTGGGGCGGTATATTCGTCGGGGATATACCGCCCCTCACCCCGACACCCCCGACATGGAGATACCATGAACCTCGATAGCATTGGCCGCGCCAAAGACGAATCCACCCTGAGCATCAAGAACCCGTCAAACGGCAAGGTCGTGAAGAACGACGATGGGACGGACATGGAGGTCACCATTTACGGTGAATACTCCGCTGAGTGGAAAAATGCGCTCTACGATCGCACGAAAGCTCGGATCGAGAAGTCCAAAGAGACCGGGCAGACGTCCATGTCCTTCGAGGATATGGAAGATGAGAACTTCGAAGTGACCTGCCGCTGCACCAAGTCGTGGAACCTGACCGACAAGGATGGCCCCATCGAGCTTACACCTGAGAATGTCCGGAGGATCTACACCGATTACCCGTGGGTGTATCAGCAGGTGCGGGCTCACATGGAGAACTCGTCCAATTTTTTGGACCCATCCGCCGAGACCTGATCGAGTACGCCCGGCGTCTCTTCTCACTGGAATCCCGGGATGACAAAGGCGTCAGCACCCGGGAGTACCTGCAGCAGAGAGCCAGGACGACAGGTAAGGTGGCTCCTGAGCTGAAACTGCCGGATTTCCCTGATGCGGGGCAGTATCTGTGGGACTATTTCACCGACCTGAACAGGGGCAGGTTCAGTGGTATGAACGGTCCGGAGGCTTTCAGTTGGCGTGATATAGAAGCATGGTGCAATCTGCGTGATAAAACGCTATCATCGGAGGAACTGGACATCCTGATGGCCATAGATCGCGAATGGATCAACGCCAGATAGTAGGAGTTTGCCGTGGCAACGCTGAATGAAGTCGACATCCAACTCAGGGCGCAGGGAGAGAACGAGGCCACTGCGGCCTTGAAGCGATTCCGGGACGAGTCGAAAAAACTGTCCACGAGCGTCATTGATTCCGGTCGGAAGATCGAATCTATCAACTCCCGCTGGAAAGAGGCCGAGCGTCTTCAACAGAATAACGTGATCTCGGCAAAAGCACTCAGGGCCGCTCAGACACAGCTGGCCCGGGAGTACGCCGTTCTGAACGGCATGACCGAGACCTACGTCCGAAACGGTCAGCAGTATACACGGATCGCCACCAACCAAGCTAAAACTACCCTACTAAACAAGGCTGCGACGGAACAGGCCGCAGCAGCGCAGGCTCAGTACACCCAGCGCATGGAGCAGCTCCGGTTGCGGCTCGACCCTGTGTACCGCGCCTCGCAGCAATATAAGCAGTCGTTGCGTGAACTGATCCAGTTTCAAAAGGCCGGCGGTATCACGATGGATGAATACCGCCAGCGGGTTGTCCAGCTCAAAGATGAGTTCGGCAAGGTCTCTCAGGGTGG
>Ga0209953_1000364_pt1 | contig 16488 bp, 15 predicted proteins | sample SalPonred_H2O_MG_FD_185713 | JGI IMG/M metagenome (GOLD analysis project Ga0209953, IMG submission 185713) | Salt pond water microbial communities from South San Francisco under conditions of wetland restoration - Salt Pond MetaG... | ecosystem: Environmental > Aquatic > Non-marine Saline and... | reverse complement strand
AGGTGACCGAAGCGATCAAGCTCATCACCGGCATCGGTGATTCCCTGCTCGGTCGGTTGATGGTCTACGACGCCCTGGAGATGGACTACCGCCAGGTGAAGATCCGCAAGGATCCGAACTGCGCGGTGTGCGGTGAGCATCCGACGGTCACTGGGTTGATCGACTACGACGCCTTCTGCGGGGTCATCTCCGATGCCGCAGCAGATGCCGCGCGCAACTCCACCATCTCGGTGCAGGACCTCAAGACGATGCTCGATGAGCGTGCGGCTGGCGAACGGGACTTCGTGCTGGTGGATGTTCGCGAGCCAGTCGAATGGGACATCGTGACCATCGACGGCTCCGAGTTCATCCCCAAGGGTGAGTTCCTCGACGGATCCGCGCTGGCGAAGTTGCCGCAGGACAAGCAAGTGGTGCTGTTTTGCAAGGTGGGTGGGCGTTCGGCCGAAGCCCTTGCGGTGGCGAAGGGAGCCGGGTTGGATGCGATACACGTTGGCGGAGGAATTAACGCCTGGGTATCGCAGATCGAACCCGATAAGCCCAACTACTAGGAAGCAGGCAGCACATGATCGCTCGGCAAACCGCAGCTCTGGCCGCAAGTGCGGGCTTGGTCTTGTCCCTGGGGGCGCTGGCGGCGGCAGGGCCAGCATCGGCGATGGGATCGGGCGATGCCTACGAGGACATGCAGGTCGGTGTCACCTACACCGTCTACGAGCCGTCCTACACCGCCGGATTGAAGGCCCAGCACATCGGCGGAAATGACCTGTGCCCCGAGGGCACCGAAGAGAACCTGGTCGGCATCTACGGCAAGAAGTCCAAGACCCAGTTCACCATTTGGGAAGGCAACCCGATGTGCTCGGACATCGGCGTGGGAGAGAAAGTCGCCACCGCGACGGTGAACGGGGCCACGGCCACGGTCTATGCCTACTGCGATCCGGAGTCCGATGATCCGTGCACCCGCAAGTCGGTGAAGGAGTACGGCGGCCACATCGACGTGACGCTGCCGGCCGGTGGTACGGGCCTGCGCAAGACCCGCGTGTGGATCGAGACCTTCAGCGCCGAGAACCTGTCCACCAAGAAGCTGCTGCGGATCGCTCGGAGCCTCGTGCCGGTGCAGGGGTCTTAGGGAATTCCGCACCTGTTGACCAACCTTGACCTAGTCAAGGTTGGTCAACTAGCCTCGCGCTATGAGCGTGATGGTGAATGTCTACGAGGCAAAGACCCAACTTTCGGACTTGCTAAAGCGGGTCGAGGCGGGCGAAGACGTGGTGATCGCCCGCGCCGGCACACCTGTGGTGCGGCTGGTCCCTGTCGAGAGGCAAACGGGCGAGCGGCGCGGGCGTGGCTGCCTTAAGGGGAAGATCTTGATTTCCGATGATTTCGACAAGGTTGATGACGAGATCATCGAGGCGTTCGATGCGGCAATCAGTGAGAATCTGCTGTGAGTTTCCTTCTCGACACTCATGTGATGTTGTGGTGGTTCACAGATGCGCCCATGTCGCGAACAGCCACGGAAGTGCTCCGTCGATCGGAAAACCACGTCTTCGTTTCCCCCGTTACGGCGTGGGAATTGAACCTTAAGGCCGCCAAGGGTCATGTGGAACTAGCAGGTGACTACCTGGATGCGATTGCCGAAAGCGGTTTCGAGATCCTCAACGTGACATGGTCACACGCATTGCAAGCAGCTGGGCTGCCCCCGCACCATAAGGATCCCTTTGACCGCTTGCTCATAGGTCAAGCGGCCAGCGAAGGATTCACCATCTTGAGCCGGGACATGCGTTTTGCCCAATACGAGGTCCCGTTGATCGAGGCGTGACGCCCTAGAGCGGGATGTTGCCGTGCTGCCCGCGCACACCGGGGGTGTCCCACAGGATCTGGGCCACCGCGCGCTTGGTAGCTACGGGTTCGACCACCTCGTCCACCACACCCATCTCCACAGCACGCTTGATGCCTCCGGAGATCACCTCGTGTTCGGCGGCGAGTTCGAGTTCCACCTGCTCGCGTGACTCCGGAGGAACCTCGGCCAAGCGCTTGCGGTGCAAGATCCGAATCGCGGCAACGGCACCCATGACCGCCACTTCGGCGTCTGGCCACGCGAAGACCTTGGTGGCGCCAAGGGAGGCGGAGTTCATAGCAACGTAGGCACCGCCGTAGGCCTTGCGGGTTACAACGGTGACGCGCGGGACCACGCACTCGGCGAAAGCATGCAGCAGTTTCGCGCCGCGGCGCACCACGCCCTCCCATTCTTGGCCCAGACCCGGGAGGTAGCCGGGCACATCGACTAGGACCACCAGCGGAACGGCGAACGCGTCGCACATGCGCACGAAACGCGATGCCTTCTCGGCGCTAGCCGAATCCAGACAACCGCCAAGGCGCAGTGGGTTGTTTGCGACGATGCCCACCGTGCGGCCGCCGAGACGGCCGAGACCGACCACGATGTTCGGGGCCCACTTGGCGTGCAATTCCGTGAATGTCCCCTCGTCCACGAAACCATCGATCAGCGGATGGACGTCGTAGGCGCGGCGCGAGGAATCCGGCATCAGGGCACCGAGATCGGTGTCCTCGATGGCATCCAACTTCAACGAGCCCTGCTGACCGAGCAGGCAGACCAGAGTGCGGGCTTTATCGAACGCGGCTTCGTCGGTGTCTGTGGTGATGTGCACTACTCCGCTACGCCGGCCGTGCGGTTCGGGTCCGCCGAGGATGTCCATGTCGACCGCCTCACCAGTGACCGACTTCACCACCTCAGGTCCGGTGACGAAAATGCGGCCCTTCGGCCCGAGGATCACCAGATCGGTCAACGCCGGACCGTAAGCGGCGCCGCCGGCTGCCGGGCCGAGGACAACGGAGATCTGCGGGACTTTTCCAGAGGCGCGGGTCATTGCCGCGAAGACGCGTCCCACTGCATCCAAGCTGAGCACACCCTCGCGAAGACGCGCACCACCGGAGTGCCAGATACCGACGACCGGCACCGAATCTGCGAAGGCGCGGTCGTAGGCAGTAACGATGGCGCGACAACCGTCGTTACCCATGGCACCACCCTGAACAGTGGGATCCGTGGCGAAAGCCACGCACGGAGCGTCCGCCACCTTGCCAACGCCGACGAGTACGCCTCGGTCATCATCAGGGGTGATGAGTTCGAATGCCCCGTCGTCGAAGAATTGCGCCAGGCGCAACTTCGGGGAGCGCGGATCGACCGCGGGTGCCGGTGTCGATGCGGTCGGATCTGCGGTGGCAGTCATCTAGTTGCTCCGAAACACGAGGGCGACATCGTGGCCGCCGAAACCGAAAGAGTTATTCAAGGCGGCGATATCGCCACTGGGCAATTCACGTGCGGTGTTTGCTGCCACGTCGAGATCGATTTGCGGATCCATGTCCTGCAGATTGATGGTGGGTGGCACGATGCGATCACGCAGCGCCATGATGGTGAAAATCGATTCGATGGCGCCAGCACCACCGAGCAGGTGGCCGGTCATCGACTTGGTGCCTGTGACGATTGCATGATCGGTGTCTGCTCTGAGGGCACCACGGATTGCTACGGCTTCGGCAATATCGCCTTGCGGAGTGGACGTGGCGTGGGCATTCACGTGCACGATGTCGGCAGGGCTGAGTTCAGCATCATTCAGTGCCTCAGTGATTGCCCGCGATGCACCGCGACCCTCAGGATCGGGCTGGGCAATGTGGTGGCCATCGGAGGTCAGCCCTGCGCCGCCGTACACGCCGTAGATCGCGGCGCCGCGAGCCTGGGCATGCTCGCGTGATTCCAGCACGACGACCCCCGCACCTTCACCCATCACGAAGCCGTCGCGGCCGGTGTCGTACGGGCGCGAGGCCGCACCAGGATCGTCATTGCGGGTGGACAGCGCGCGCATTGCCGAGAAGCCGGCCATGGTGATGCCGCAGATGACCGCTTCGGTGCCACCAGCCACGACAACGTCAGCCCGACCGGACTGGATCATCCGAGCGGCGTAGGAGATCGCTTCGGCGCCGGAGGCGCAGGCGCTGACGGGGGTGTGCACTCCGGCACGGGCACCGAGTTCGAGGCCGACGATCGCTGCAGGTCCATTCGGCATGATCATGGTCACCATATGTGGGGAAACGCGTGACCATCCGCGCTCGTTCAAGGTGTCATAGGCGTCCAGCAAACTCGTGATACCGCCGATCCCGGTGGCGATGACTGTGCCGAGCCGATCAGGATCGATCTCCGGGGATCCGGCGTCGGTCCACGCTTCCCGTGAAGCGATGAGTGCCGCCTGCTGCGCGCGATCCATCCGTCGTGTTTCGACTTTGGTCAGGACTTCAGAAGGGTCAACGGCCAGTTGTCCGGCGATTCGCGAGGGCTGCTCTGCGATCCAGTCCGCTTCGATGGGCGTAATGCCAGGCGTGCCGGCGAGAATCGCTGACCAACTGGTCGGTACGTCCCCACCGACCGGAGTGGTCATACCCAAACCGGTGACGACGACTTCAGGTGCCCTCACGACGAACCTCCTTTTGGAACGGGAGCGCGAACAGGAGCGTGAACAGGGGCGTGCGGGGTGCTAGCAGGTGGACACCCCGCACGCGTAAATCAGGAATTCGCTTGGATGTAAGCGACGGCGTCGCCGACAGTGCGCAGGTTCTTGACCTCTTCGTCGGGGATCTTCACGCCCCACTTGTCTTCAGCGGCCATGACGACCTCGACCATCGAGAGCGAATCAATATCCAGGTCATCGACAAATGCCTTGTCGGGCTGAACATCTTCCACCGGCACACCGGCTACCTCGTTGACGATGCCGGCGAGGCCTTCGAGAACTTCGTTCTGGCTCATTACTTGCTTTCCTTCCGTAGGCGACTGTGTTGTCGTCGTTGTTTGTCGGTTATGAAGTTGTAGCCGATCAACTGATCGGAGTCTGAGATTGCCGGACGTTACGGCAAGGTCACCACCTGCGATGCGAAGACCAAGCCGGCGCCAAAGCCAACGAGTAAAGCGGTGCCACCGTGTGGAGCCTCACCGCTAGCCAGCATCCGGTCCATCGCGAGGGGGACGGACGCGGCTGAGGTATTGCCGGTGGTGATGATGTCCCGAGCGATGGCAACATGCGGTGGCAACTCCAGCGCGCGCACGAGCGCATCGGTAATTCGGTTGTTCGCCTGGTGCGGGATGAACGCATCGAGATCAGCTGCCGTGATGCCGGCTTGCTCGAGCGACTGCCGGCACACTCGCGCCATCTCCGATACCGCCCAGCGGAAGACTTGCTGGCCGTTCATCGAAATGGCGGGGAAGGCATCGAATCCGTTGTCGAGGTACTCGAACCAGTTTTGCGTCATGTTGATCGCTTGGAGTTGGTCGCCATCGCCACCCCACACAACCGGACTGATCGCAGGTTCATGTGACGGACCGACCACCACGGCGCCGGCGCCGTCAGCGAAGATGAACGCGGTACCACGGTCGTACTTGTCGGTCCACGCGCTGAGTTTCTCGGCACCGATGAGCAGCACGTGTCTGGCGCTGCCGCCGCGCACCATGTCCTGCGCAAGGGCCAATCCGTAGGCGAAACCCGCGCACGCGGCGCTTATGTCCATCGCCGCTGCAGTGGGTGCGCCGATCATCGCAGCGACCTCAGAAGCCGCTGAGGGTGTTTGGTAGGGGTGCGTGCAGGTCGCGATGAGGATGACATCGATCTGATCGGCGGTGATGCCTGCAGCGGCAAGAGCCTTCTCGGCAGCGGCGGCCGACATGGTGGCGACGGTTTCGTCGGCGGCTGCCCAGCGTCGCTCGGTGATGCCCGAGCGCTCGCGGATCCACTCATCGGAGGAATCGATGTTCTCGCAGATTTCGTCGTTGCTAACCACCCGCGCTGGCCGGAAACTCCCGGTGGACAAGATCTTGGCGAAGGGGGCACCCACGGGTGCCTTGATCGGTGTGCTCACGCGTAGACCTCGTAGGAGTTGTCGGCCACCGGGTGCAAGCGCATGATGGGTTGCCCCGGGGAGACCGGATCGCCGTCTTCCACCAACCACTCGACCACCACACCACCGTGCGGCGCGTTGACCGGGGTAGCTCCGCGGAGCGTTTCGACATTGCCCACGATTGCTGATGCTTGAACTTCCTCTCCGGGGATGACCTCGATAGCCCGTCGGAAGGTGCCCTTCCCGGGCGCAACGAGCATTCGCCAGGTGGGGTTGGAGTCAAGATGCGAGATCGTGCCGTGTTCCTTGATCAGCGCCCAGGCGGCGTCCAGATCATCGGGGGTCTTCACCGCCAGCGTTTCGACACCGGGCAGCGCGCGCTTGGCTAGACCGGTCAGCGTGCCAGCCGGGGGTATTTCGATCACGGCAGTCACGCCGAGGTCGGCCATCGTCTCCATACATAGGTCCCAGCGCACCGGGTTGCTCACTTGATTCACGAGCCGCCGTAGAACATCGCGGCCGTCATGAACCACTTTGCCGTCAGCATTCGAGATCAAGCGCAACCGTGGATCGTGGGTGGTGATGGCGTTGCTCAGGCGGCCAAGGTGTCCCACGGCGGGCGCCATGTGCTCGGTGTGGAAAGCGCCGGCAACCGCCAGGGAGCGCACCCGGCACCCGGCGGGGGGATTTTCGGCGAAGGCCGCTAGTTGGGGCGTGGTGCCGGCGACCACGATCTGCCCGGCACCGTTCATGTTCGCGGGGGTTAGCCCGAGTTCGGTGCACCGAGCCACTATCTCCTCGGGTTCTCCACCGAGGACGGCGGTCATGCCGGTCTTCGTGTGCGCGGCCGCATCGGCCATCGCCTTGCCGCGCTCGCGCACGAAGATCATGGCCTGCTCGGCGGTCAAGACACCGGCTCCGACCGCCGCGGTGATTTCACCCACCGAGTGCCCGGCCCCTGCGCCGATCGCTGAATAGGCACTTGAGGGGTGCGGGAACAAGCTGAGCAAGGTGACCAAGCCGGCACCGACGATCAGCGGCTGGGCGATCGCGGTATCGGTGATCGTCTCGGCATCGGAGACGGTGCCGTGTTCGACGAGGTCGACCCCGCTGACCACCGAGAGCCATTCGAGGCGCTCACGGACCCCCGGGACGTCGAGCCAGGGAGTTAGGAAGCCGGGGGATTGGGCACCCTGTCCGGGCGCAACAACGACGAGCACGGGCTCAGCCTTCCGTGGATGGCTACAAGGCCTTGTCGGGCATGTGGCCAAAGTATCGGGCCTATCTTTGTAGATACCCTACAAATCCTCAGCAGGCACCTCTGTGCGGCCCAGCATCAAGGCCAGGCGCAGGGCCAGTGAGCCACGTGGATCTGTGGGCGTGAAGCCGGTCAGATCGGCAATCCGGCCCAGGCGATAGCGGACCGTGTTGGGGTGCACGAACAGCGCCCGAGCGGTGCCCTCCAGCGAAGGTGTCCGTTCGAGGTAGGCCTCGGCGGTGGCGAGCAGGTGCGGTTCGGCGAACAACGGCAAGTAGCAGGCCTCGATGAGTTCGCTTCGCGCCCGAGCCTCGCCGGCGAGGGCGCGTTCGGGCAGTAGGTCGCCGACGAGAACCGGGCGCGGGGCGTCGGGCCATCCGGCAGCTGCGCGGACAGCCGTTGCTGCGGTACGAACAAGGGCACCGACGTCCTCGAAGTCCAAAGCACGTTCGCCGATCACTACCGGCCCGGGACCGAAGTGCGGAGCCATCAGGCGACCGGCGCGCGCGGCATGTTCGTCGCTGTCCGAACGCCCGACTAAGGCGATGAGGAATTCCCCGTGCATGCCGCTGAGCATCAGTAACTCGTGGTTACGTGCGGCCCGACGCAGCACGTCCAAGGATCCTTCGACATCCGATACCGGCGCGAATCCCGCAACCACGGCAACGGGTGTGGCATCGGACCATCCCAGCGCGGAGATTCGCGAAGCCACCGATGGATCCAGTTCCTCGCGCAGGATGGAATCGACGATCAATGATTCAAGGCGCGCGTCCCACGCGCCACGAGCTTCGGCAGCACGCGCGTAGACCTCGGCTGCGGAAAACGCCACTTCGCGTGAGTAGCGCAACGTTGCTTCCCGAGCGGCGGAACGATCCGGCTCATCAAGAAGGGCGTCGATTGCGGATTCCACCACTTCAATGGTGGTTCGCACCAAGGCAACCGTCTGTTCCAGGGAGATCACCCGTGCCAACTCCCGAGGAGCTGAACCAAAGATGTCCGCTGTCAGCCGCGGTGCCTCGTTGGGATTGGCTACCCATTCCAAGAATGCGGAAATGCCCGCCTGGGCCACTAGCCCAACCCAGGCCCGCTCGTCGGCCGATAGTTGCCGGTACCAGGGGTACGCGGACTCCATCCGAATTGTGGCATCGGTGGCCAGTTCGCCACTTGCGGCGGTCAGCCGTTGGGCGAATCGCAGATTCGGTGCCGGGTCGATGGTCCGATCAGCCGACATTCACGCCCACGAGGCTGCCGACGACGTACGTGACGGCAGCCGCACCTGCGCCCCACAGCACCTGCCTGGTGGCGCTGAACACGATGCCGCGGCCAGACAACGAGCCGACAACCCCGCCGACAACGATCATGCCGATGAGTGACAGTGCAATCGCCAGGGACAGTGCAGCCACACCGCTGAGTAGAGCGTAGGGAATGACAACGACGGACGCGCCGATAGCAAAGGCAATAAAGCTCGAGATGGCCGCCTTCCAGGCCGAACCAAGTTCATCAGGATCAAGCCCGAGTTCCTCACGCACCAAGGTATCCAAAGCGGTTTCGGGATTGGCCATGATGCGTTCGGCGATCGCCCGGGCCTGATCGCGCGGTAGCCCCTTCGCTCGATAGATGAGTTCAAGCTCACGCATTTCCTCTTCGGGTTTTTCCAGGAGTTCTTGGCGCTCGAGGTCGATCTCTCGCTTGAATAGATCACGCTGGCTGGCCATGGACACGTATTCGCCTGCGGCCATGGAGAACGCACCCGCTAGCAAGCCGGCGAGACCGGCGAACAGCACTGTGGAGTTCGTTATGGCTCCGGTAAGCGACGCGCCTGCGAAGCCCATGACGAGAGCCGTGTTGGAGACCAGTCCATCGCTGACCCCGAAGACGGCGGCACGAACGGATCCGGACTTATCGAGCTTGTGCCACGGTTCGCCGGCCTCCGGAGCCATCGCCTTGTGCGGAAATTTCTCCGGTGAATCACCCTTCAGTGAGCGAAAGACTTCCGCGTGCTCGCGCTCGTCGGAAGGCATGGTGGGTAGGGCTTCGGGTTCGTCGTCGTACATACCCGCATCGGCACCTTCGTTTGCCTCCAAGGTGTCCAAGACGGAGACAAGTCCAAGCGAGCGCGCGCGGGTCACGAGTTGGGCATCGTCCGGTGCGAGTTCAGCCGGGGCCGGCGGAATCTCCACGCCGTAGTGATCCAGCTTCTCCACCCAGTGCTCGGCGTGCCTGTCCTCGATGTCAGCGAGTTCGAGCAGTGCTTCGCGGCGCTCACCATCCGTCGTTTCAGCCAGCGCCCGGTACAGCATCGAGGCGTTGCGTTCCGCGGTCAGGTAGCGCAGGAACCTCTTAGGGTCATGGGACAACGGGACCTCCTGGGGCCGTCAACTCAGCCGGAGCCTTCAGTATTACCAGCTTCGGCTGCCGCTGGATCATGCAATTGGTACGTGTCTATCGCCTTGGCGACCGTTTGGGTATCCACCTCACCGGACCTGGCGAGCATCGAGAGCGCCTGCACGGTGATCGACTCAGCGTCGACGAGGAAGTGTCGGCGCAGCGCACCGCGCGTATCGGATAGTCCCCAACCGTCGGTGCCAAGGGAGACGAAGGGCCCGGGAACCCACTCGCGCACCTGGTCCTGAACCGCGCGCATCCAGTCGGATACGGCAATGACCGGACCCGATTTCCCGGTGAGGCGCCGGGTGATGTACGGGACGACCGGATCACTTTGCGGGTTCAACATGTTGTGACGGTCGGCAGCCAAGCCATCGCGGCGAAGTTGGTTCCAACTTGTTACCGACCACACGTCTGCAACGACTCCCCAGTCTTGGGCGAGGAGTTCCCCAGCGCGTAGCGCCCAGTTGACACCCACGCCGCTGGCGAGCAACTGAACCCGCGGGCCTTCCCCCGTGCCTTCGCTGACTAGGTGCATCCCCTTGATGATGCCTTCGACATCGCAGTCTTGCGGCTCTGCAGGTTGCGGGTAGGGCTCGTTGTACATGGTGAGGTAGTAGTAAACGTTCGGAGAGTCCTTGCGGTGTTCGTCGTGGAGGTCGTATTCGCTGAACTCCGAATCGGTCACCGGCTCGCCATACATCCGGCGAAGACCGTCTTTAACGATGTGCCCGATTTCGTAGGCGTACGCGGGATCGTAGGCAACCACCGCCGGATTGGTGCTCGCCAGCAACTGGCTGTGGCCGTCCTCGTGTTGTAGTCCCTCGCCGTTCAACGTGGTTCTACCGGCGGTGGCGCCAAGGACGAAGCCCCGCGCCATCTGGTCACCGGCGGCCCAGAAGCCGTCACCGGTTCGTTGGAACCCGAACATCGAGTAGAAGATGTAGACCGGGATCATCGGGACGTCGTGCGTTGAATACGAGGTTCCGGCTGCGGTGAAGCTTGCAACGGAGCCGGCTTCGTTGATGCCCTCGTGCAGGATCTGCCCGGTCTCGGACTCCTTGTAGGACAGCATGAGTTCACGATCTACCGAGGTGTATTGCTGTCCATGCGGGGAGTAGATCTTCAGTGTCGGGAACAGCGAATCCATGCCGAAGGTGCGCGCCTCATCGGGGATGATCGGCACGAAGTGCGCGCCCATGCCCTCGTCCTTGATCAAGTCCTTCAACAGTCGAACGAACGCCATCGTGGTGGCGACCGGCTGTTTGCCCGACCCACGCATCACGGATTCGTAGGTTGAATCCACAGGTTGCGGCAGCGGCTTGGCCTTTTGCCGGCGGCTAGGTAAGAAGCCACCGAGTTTGCGCCGCGTTTCGAACATGTACTGGATCGCTTCGTTTTCCATCCCGGGGTTGTAATACGGCGGCAAGTACTCATCGAGTTGGGAGTCGGGAATCGGGATGTGTAGCCGATCGCGGAACTCTTTGAGGTCCTCGACCGTTAGCTTTTTCATCTGGTGCGTGGAGTTGCGGGCCTCGAAGTGCGAACCAAGGGTCCAGCCCTTGATCGTCTTAGCCAAGATGACAGTTGGTTGGCCCTTCACCTTCTGGGCGGCTTCGTAGGCGGCGTACATCTTTCGATAATCGTGGCCGCCGCGCTGCAAGGACCAGATTTCATCGTCGGTCCAACCTTCGACGAGTTTGGCGGTGCGGGGATCGCGCCCGAAGAAGTGCTCGCGGATGAAGGCACCGTCCTCGGCTTTGTAGGTCTGGAAATCGCCATCGTGAGTGTTGTTCATCAAGTTGACCAAGGCGCCATCACGATCGGCGGCCAGGAGGTGATCCCATGCCCGGCCCCACACCACCTTGATGACGTTCCAGCCAGCACCGCGGAAGAGCGATTCCAGTTCTTGGATGATTTTGCCGTTTCCGCGTACCGGGCCGTCGAGCCGCTGCAGGTTGCAGTTAACGACGAAAACGAGGTTGTCGAGCTCCTCGCGGGCAGCCAAGGACAGGGCTCCGACGGCATCGACTTCATCGGTCTCCCCATCGCCGAGGAAGGCGTACACCTTCTGCTGGGAGGTGTCAGCGAGACCGCGGTGCTCGAGGTACTTGTTGAAGCGGGCTTGATAAATCGCATTGAGGGGGCCCAGGCCCATGGAGACGGTGGGGAACTGCCAGAACCACGGCATTAATCGCGGGTGCGGGTAGGAAGGCAGTCCGCCACCGGGGTGCGAAAGCTCCTGGCGGAAACCGTCCATCTGTGCCTCGGTGATGCGTCCTTCAATGAAGGCCCGCGCGTACATTCCGGGCGATGCGTGGCCTTGGAAGAACAGTTGGTCCGCGCCTCCGGGGTGATCGGGCCCCTTAAAGAAGTGGTTGAAGCCGACCTCATACAGCGTGGCGGAACTGGCGTAGGTGGAGATGTGACCGCCCACGGAGATGCCTGGGCGCTGGGCGCGGTGCACCATGATCGCTGCATTCCAGCGGATCATCCGGCGGATTTCGCGTTCGACCTTCTCATCCCCCGGGAACCAGGGTTCGCGCTCGGGTGAGATGGAGTTGATGTAGTCGGTGCTACGCAGACTGGGCACGCCTACGTTGCGTTCGGCCGCGCGGCGCAACAGCGCCAACATCATGTAGCGGGCACGGTAGTTGCCAGAAGAGTCGACCAGCGAGTCGAGCGAATCGACCCATTCGGCGGTCTCGTCGGGATCGACGTCGACGTATTGAGTTGGTAAGCCGCCGGCTAGCGGGGCTCCTTGGTCGCTTCCAGGGGCCATGGTGTGCGTGCACCCTTCCGGTGAGGTCGGTTCGCCGGGATCGCCGGGAGCCGAGTGATCAAGATGTGCTCCTATCCTCGCGCATTGGGCCGGCGCGACGCGCGCACCCCCATCGTTATGGACATGAATGTCAGGTGATGTGGCGAGTTCGCCCGAAGCGCTTGCCAAGGGGCCGGTTGTTCGGTGGACTAGGCATGATGCAGGGGCGGAGCTACCGTCACAACAGACAAGCGGGAGGAACCAGGTGAGCGTGGACGCCGGGTCCGTCGATCCGGACGAGGCTAGCCAGCGCGCTTCCGCCTTGCACCTGGATCCTGGAATGACAGTGCAGGAACTGGGTTGGGATGACGACGTCGATCCGGTCATCCGGGTAGGAATCGAGCAGGTCGTCGGCAGTGAACTGGTCGACGAAGACTTCGAGGATGTTGTCGACGTTGTCTTGATGTGGTGGCGCGATGAAGACGGCGATCTCGTGGACGGCCTGGTCGACGCTATTGCTCCTCTTGCCGACCACGGAGTGATCTGGTTGATGACTCCCAAGCCGGGGCGAGATGGCCATATCGAGGCTGAGGACATCGCCGATGCCGCGCCCACTGCCGGTCTTCAGCAGACAAGCACCATCAGTGCGGGTTCCAACTGGCAAGGCACTCGGTTGGTGGCACCACGCGCTAAGCGCTAGTTTCTGGTTCCTCGGTCGCACAGACCAAGAAGGGGAAGGGAACCTCCATGACACTCGAGGTCGGTCAGCAAGCTCCGGATTTCACGCTGAGAAATCAGCACGGTGAGGACGTCACGCTCTCTGATTTCCGTGGCAAGAAGGTCGTCGTGATGTTCTACCCGTTCGCATTCACCGGAATCTGTACAGGTGAGTTGTGCGAGATCCGAGATCGTCGGGCCGACTTCGTCAACGACGACACCGAACTGCTGAGCATCTCCTGCGATTCGACGGCAACACTCAAGGCATTCTCCGAGGCCGAAGGTCTCGACCACCAGTTGCTGAGCGACTTCTGGCCACACGGCGAGGTCGCCCGCGCTTACGGGGCCTTTTGGGACAAGACCGGTTTCGCGACTCGAGCTACCTACGTGCTCGATCGCGATGGGGTGATTCGCTGGTCGGTGGTCAACGGTCCCGGCGAGGCCCGGGACGCCGACGACTACGCAGCTGCCCTTGCAGCACTGGACTAATTCGGCTCCGTTCCCCGCGAACAACTCGGGCATTTGGGGCAACGCGCACCTCGAGATGCGCATTCGCCCAAATCGGTGTGGACTACGGCTAGCCGCGAGCGCGGGGGGCCCGAGACCCAAGCGCTCGCGGCCCTTTCATGTCCAAGGCATCACGTGGGCACTGGGCCGCTGGGGCTCTGGGGCTCTCAAGCATCGGGATGAGCGACCGGTCCCTCATCCGCCCGCGCCTGATTGATCTGTTCCATGTGCGAGACGATTCCACCGATCAATGCGATCTGGGCTGTTCGCTCCGCCTCCCGCACCGCTTGATGGGCGGCGGTCTTGCCGACAGTTCGGGTTGGATCATCGGTTGCCATGTTCGCGGCTGTTGCAGCAATGAGATCGGCGAGTGGGGACAACGCCGCGGGAGGTAGAGCGGTGCCCCCACCTGTTGTGGTCGAAGCCCTGCGCAAGTCCGAGGCCAACGAGAGCGCGCGTGTGGACATCGTCTGGCAAGCATCGACCTCGGACTGAACGGCTGCAAGGTCGGCCTTCGTTACCCGGAAGTTCCAGCGACGGTTCCGCCTTAGATCCTCAAGTGCCGCAGCGAGTCCCAGCACCTGGTTGCGCAACTCGACTGCTTCGTCGAACCAGCCTCGAACGATTTCAGCATCTGGGTTGTCTCGTAGTTCGACCGCGATGCGCTCGAGTAGTAGTCCAAGTTTCTCTTGGATGTCATCAGCACTGTCTTCGAGCGCGCGCGTCGCCTTCGTCGGTGAGGCCACGTAACTTGCGATGATCGCGAATAGCGCCCCCACCACGATGCCGCCGAAACGCTCTACCGCCAATTCGGTAGTCAAGTTTGTGCCGACGACCAAGATAACCGTGACCGCCAATGTCGAGGCGACGATGGGTGACTCCTCGGGGCTGGCGACATGCAAGACACGAGCGACGACGAAGCAAAGTGCCACGAGCAGCAAGATGGATAACGCCCCGCTGCCGACAACGGACACGATGCCTAGTGCCACAGCCGCGCCTAGGAGTGCACCAAGAACCTGGATGAAAGCACCTTTGGTGGCCTGGTGGAAGCTCACTTGGGTGGCGACTACCGCGGTGATAGCTGCGGGTACTGCGGACGCGTAGGGAAGGTATTGGCCGGCAAGGTAGGCCAAGAAGGCCGCGATGGTCGTAGCGGCAGCGATCCGGGTGTACGTCCGGTCGATACGTGCCGCGCGCTTACGCAGTCGTTCGGCTCTCACATCGAAAGTATGGACCCGCCGCCAGCTCCACGTGTCATCGTCTGAGCCTCCAGGGGATCGTGGGTCACGTGGATGGCCGGAATTTGAGCTCGGGCAATGACTGAAAGCACGTCCTGAGCCAAACGTGCCCGCAAAGGCGCGTCCAACGCACTGAAGGGTTCGTCCAGGCACAACGCATCAGGTTTCGCGGCCAATGCCCGGGCTAGGGAAACACGCTGGGCTTGGCCCCCACTGAGCTGCTCGATTGATCGGTCCCCGTATCCCTCGAGGTCGACCCAGGTGAGCAGACGATCGGCTTCTGCTCTGGCTTCCTCCCGCGAGATGCCGGCGCGCCGCGGTCCGTAGGCGACGTTGTCTCGGACATTCAGATGCGGGAATAACAGTGCCTCTTGGAACACCATCGCGACGCGTCGTTCGTTGATGGGCAATGCAGTGATGTTGCGTCCGCCGATCTCGATGCTGCCACCGAGTGCGGGCGTGAGCCCGGCGATGGTTCCCAATAACGTCGATTTCCCGCATCCGCTCGGGCCCACCACGGCCAGAACATCGCCAGGAGCGACATTGAAAGTGAATGGTTCGTGCAACGGTGATTCGTATCCGATTACTAGATCGGCAACGCGCAGTCCGGTGGAGTCGTTCATCTGCGACGCCCACCTCGATCCACGGCAGCGACCAGTGTGGTTGTCATGATCACCAGCACAACGGCCAAGGCGGCGGCAACACCGAACGACGCTTCCCCGGGTCGGCCTAGCAACCGTGCGATCACCAACGGAACGGTAGGCCCATCGGCGCGCGCCAGGAACGACGCAGCACCGAACTCACCGAGCGAAACTGCGCAAGCCAAGCCCCCTGCGGCGACCATCACGGTACGCAGAGCGGGGCCATAGCCGGTCCACCACGCTCGCGTCGGTCGAGCACCAAGGTTCGCCGCGACCGTGACCAGCCGCGGATCGGTGGCGCGCAGCGTGGGGGTTGCCACGGCCACCACGAGCGGCACGGCGATGAGCGCATGTGCGATCGGCACCAGCAATCCGGTGGCGCGTAGGTCCAGTGGTGGGCGGCCGTAGGCGAGCAGCGTGCCTAGGCCCAACGTCGCGGCGGAAATACCTAGTGGCAAGGCCGTTGCGATGGCGAACGCCCGGCCGATACGTCCGGTGAGAACCGAGACTGCGGCCAGACCACCGACAACTGCCGCCACCGCCCCGGTTGCGATCGCAAAGGTCAAGGATCTCGCCATTGCGCTAAGCGGTGAGCCGATACGGGTACTTCCGGCATCGATCGTGTTCGGCCCGAACAGCCCCGACCACCAGGCGAGCGTCCAGCCACTACTTGACCGCAGCGATGCCCACACCAGCGCCAACACGGGTGCGAGCACGATGACTGCTGCTGCCGTAGCAACCACTCCCACTGCCAACGAAGATCGACCGCGCGGGCGAATCAGTCGCATGGGTCGCGCGGAACCACCGCGCTGCGCAGCGCGCTGCCGTGCTGCCAACACCAGTACCGAACCAACCACGAGGGCCTGGATCGCCGCGCTCACCGCGGCACCTTGGAAGTCCAACAGAATCGAAGTTTGGCGCAGCACCAAGGACTCGAGCGTTCGAGTAGAGGAGTCGCCGATCAACAAAACGACGCCCAAGGACGTGAACGAGAACACGAACACGATCGCGGCAGCCGAGGCGATCGCCGGGCGCAACGCCGGCCAGGTGACCGTGCGGAACGCAGTCCACGGGCCCGCGCCCAAGCTCCTGGCG
>Ga0209953_1000363_pt1 | contig 16512 bp, 22 predicted proteins | sample SalPonred_H2O_MG_FD_185713 | JGI IMG/M metagenome (GOLD analysis project Ga0209953, IMG submission 185713) | Salt pond water microbial communities from South San Francisco under conditions of wetland restoration - Salt Pond MetaG... | ecosystem: Environmental > Aquatic > Non-marine Saline and... | reverse complement strand
TTATATCCTTGGAAACCTTGTTCACCTCTTTCTCCTTGGAAACCTTGATATCCTTGATATCCTTGATATCCTTGGAAACCTTGTTCACCTCTTTCTCCTTGGAAACCTTGTTCACCTTGGAAACCTTGTTCACCTTGAAAACCTTGTTCACCTTGGAAACCTTGTTCACCTTGGAAACCTTGTGGGCCTGGTGCTGCTTTTACTGAAGTAATTACATATGAATAATGATTGGTACCTTCAGTATAAAGTGTAACATTATTATTTTGGTTGGTATTATTTTTAGCATAAACTTCAACTAGCATTCTCTCTCCTAAGTTAACGGATGTTGTACTTAATGCTATATCAGATTCACTAAGAACAGCTGTAGTGTTATTATTATTAAACCCTATAGGAACAGGTTGACTACTACCAATAACACTAATAATAGTACCACTGTTATCTGTTAATTTTAAAGTTACATATGTTTCAATGTTATCACCTAAATTTTGCTTTGTTAACCATAGAAAAAATCTTTGAATACCTCCAGGTATTGAAATAAAATCAAAAGGTTCACTAATAAATGATTTAATTAAAGTATTACTATTAGGTGTTGCGGTTATAGTAGTTGTTTGTTCAGGCGATCCAGTTAAATCAGTACCTAGTTGATCAAGCCCAGGTAATTCAAAAATACTATCATTAAAATAATAAAACCTTCCAGTAGAACCACCTAATGCACCTTCAGGTCCTTGTGGCCCTTGGTACCCTTGAGTACCAGTAGGAAAATCATCATAATATACATAATCATTACTTTTATCAATAACAACAACCTTTTTAATTTCAGTTTGTGAAGCAGTTCTAGAAGTGATTTTAGGTAATCCTCTAAATCTAATAAATGAATCTGCTGTTTCAGGAGATAATAATGTTATTGAATCACCGCCACCGCCATTAACATCCAATAATGCAGTAGGAAGTTCTTCTATATTTGTATCAACATCAGCACCTAGCATTAATGCGCCCCAACCATCATCTGATGAAGGTACCCAACTAGTAGGAGGATTTCCTGTGGCTTGATATTTAGGAGTCCACCCTGGGGTATACTTAATACCACTATATGTAGGTACTTTAAGATCTTCTGCATCTAAAACGTCAATATAACCACCGCTTATAACATATTCAGGTATAATTGCAGTTCTTTGTGATCCGTTTGTTGAGTATATATTTTGTATTGATTGTAATGTATAATCTCTTCTAAAGCCAACAGGTAATGTTAATGTACTTTCCCATGGTCCTATTGAAAATGTTTCACTTAAACCATAAATATCATCTCGGCGTTCTGCTACTTTAAGCGAGGAGCCAATAGAACCGCTAACCAAAGTATTTTGTGAATTTTCTGTTTTACCATTAATTCCATTATCATAATCATATTGACCATGAAATGCTAAAACTGGTGGAAAATTTGAAGATGATTCAACTGAAGAAGTAATTAGTTGATTCGTTTCGATAAATTCATCTATTCCTCCGCTTTTTCTACCATGTATATGAAATTGTGACCCTCTAACTTGTGGTATGATAGGTTGGTCACTTATAGATATAGAATTTACTGTACCATCTCTAGTAAATTCCATATAGTCACTAGTGTCTATTAAACTCGTATCATTGTAAACAAATCCATTCAATTCTATACTAGTATTTAGAATTAAATTACCACCTAGTTGAATATTAGAAGAACTATCCTTGGTTAAACCATTATTTGCTGTAATATTACTACCAGTACCTGGTTCACCTTTAGGTCCTTGATATCCTTGGAAACCTTGGAAACCTTGTTCACCTTGGAAACCTTGTTCACCTTGGAAACCTTGTTCACCTTGGAAACCTTGTTCACCTCTTTCCCCTTGGAAGCCTTGAGTACCTTGGAAGCCTTGAGTACCTTGGGAGCCTTGAGTACCTTGATCACCAATTGTACCATCAACATCGATTACATATGCAGCTGTGCCTGAAGGTGATTCTGATAAATTTATTGAAACATTACCTGATGAACCTTCAATTAAATTAATAATACTTGGTCCTGATACATCATCAGTACCATTTGCTTGTGCAGTTATACCACTAGTATTTAAATTTATAATACTCTGTTGTCCGTTTTCTTTTGTATAGATTAGTTGGTTTATGTTTGAATTATATTCAAGATTTGCAACATTTAAAGGAAATAAATTGATTGAAAGATTTTCATCAACATATATTAACATATGATCATTAGAGTCATAATCTAATATTGTTAAACTTTCACATTGATTTTTACCAGCAGCATCAAAACATATATTAGATAACGTAGATGAAGTTGGTTGATAAGTACCTTTTTGTTCAGTAGGTAACCAAGGAATTTCATAGTATGTATCAGATCCTACTGTCTGTTTCGTGACTGTACTAAATGAACCACTTATTGTACAAATTGTATTAATATTTCCAGAAGGTGCTGGTGAATTATAATCCCACCCAGAAAATTGATTAGACCATTCTCCGTTTGTATATGATGTATATTCTGCTGCATTTTTAAGTATTCCTGAAGTTAAATAATCTGAAGCCGAAATATAAAAGCCTTCACCAGCCTCAGTTGTCATTGAACTATCTAAGTATATTTTAAATGGGTTAGTAACACTTCCTGTATTTATAACATCTTGGTTATTAAAACCAGTAGCAACAGAAAGTATTGAATTACTAAGACTTAAATTAGTAAACCCAGTTCCTCTTTTATATGTGTAAATTGAATTAGAAGCTACTGTAGGATCAATATAGACAGTTACAGATGTAGCACTATTGCCTCCTAATTTAAGACCTTCTATAGAACTAGAATAAATTACACTTAAAGATACACCGTTCCCTCCATTATTACCAGTTGGCCCATTAGTAGGATTTAATCCTTGACCAATTCCTGCTGTTGTACACGTAACATCTTCAACAATAAATTTACACTGTTGAAAATATTGTGAATTAACATCAATATTAGGATTACTTACATTATTCCAAAATATATTAAATCCTTTTGACTCCATTAATTTGGTATCAAGAAAAACTTCTCTATCTATACCTTTTGCATCTATCTTATGTATTCTTATTCTATTATCAGGTTCATTAAATATGATTTGCCCAATACTTGGTGTTGTGTTACTTATTGTAGTGTATTGTATATTCCAATCCGAACAATCATCACCGTACCCACCGGTTCCTCCACCGCCTCCATTAATTTTAATAGCATCAGTTGATTCATCATATTCTAAAGTAATACCAGGACCTGCAACTAATCTAAATTCATCATTAGGATTTGCTGCTTGTATAATACCATTAGGTGCACTTGCCCATGGTCCATGTACTAATGAACTATTAACTCTAATTTTACCAAATCCTGCTTGTCCTTGTATTGTAACATCACCTGCACCGATACCACCTATAAGATCCCATTCCTCAAATGCTTGAAATGATCCTACTGATGTAGTTGTATTTGCACGCCACCATGCAAGTTGCTCACCTTCACCTCCACTAGTAGATCCAGTTTCAGATTCTACTTCTACAGGATGGTAAACAATATTACCTTCATAGTATTGTCTTTCAGGTTTCCATGGGTTAGAAACCATTTTAAAGTTAGTATCAACTTCACTATTAAGAAGTTCTCTATTAACTTCAGTTCTAAAAAGAATATATTCATTAAGATTAAAACTCATCTAATTCTCTGTTTTTTTATTTATCCACTTATTTAGGTGGTCTTCTATTTATTATAGAATTTCTATATGGAAATTTAGAGCGGTCGGTATTATCTTGTATAACTGCTTCTCTTAAACTCTTAAGCCACCATGTATTTTCTGTCCACCCAGGTTCTGCGTAACAAGGTGAATAAATACCAGTATCATATATGTATTTAATTTCATTATAAAATTTAACATATTCTGCAACAGTGTTATTAATAAAGTTTATTTGTCTATCCTTAAAAATTTTTCTATTTGAATTTCTTTGTATATCAAAGGATGATAAAGGAGTAAGTTTATATGAAAGACTATTAACATCTATTGCTTTATATGAAGTATCAAAATTATAAGTATTGCTATGTGCAGTGAAAGTTTGAATTGAAACTACTCTACCTACATCACATTTTTCTAAAGGTAAATAACTTTCGTTATATTTATACTCCATCATTTCTTGGTTATCAAAACCAATAAATTCATGTGATTCTCGGTCAAAAAAGTCTAATCGTATATCATTTAATACGATTCTGTTCTTTTTTAAATACTTAACAAAGTCTAATGATAATTTAAAGCTAAGTGCCTCAATGACACCAGGTACACTATATTCCAAAGGTTGCTGCTTTTTTCTATATATTCAACTCTAGGTTGATAGATAAGCCACAAGATCATTAATATTACCAGAATTAATACCAACTTCCGAAAAAACTTTAAGATGTTCAGTATTTCTATATTCAGTTGTCCAAAATACATTTTTAAATCCAGCATTAATAAGTATTTTAGTACACATATTACATGGTGATAATGTTAATAAGATTATGTAGTTTTCTGGATCATTTTCTTTAAATTTTGCTATCATATTAACCTCAGCGTGAATAAAACCACTGCACCCAGGGTTTAAGCTTTCTTCTTCTGTACCGGTATGTGGATTTATAGGTGCTCCACTATATGAACCATTATATCCAAAGCTTGCTATTTTACTAAAATCCCTTTTGAGAGCAATGCACCCAACTTTAGTTGTGGATGAAACTGAGAGATCTTTTATATTATTAAGAATATTAACAAATGTATTTATTTTCTTATGTAACTTTCGAACGTTGGGATCCATTTCTTTTTAATTAAAGTTGCTTTCATTTTTACACCCGGGTATTTCTTAGGAATGCTTTTTGCAATTTTTATGTTTTTTTCATCATCATCAAAAAACTTAAAATTAGTAAATCCCATGTCTATAAATTTTTCAAATGCTTGTTTTTTCTTATCTGAAATACTTCCTGTAAAACCTAATGCAGGATCATTAACAGCAAAAATAAAATTTGGATTAATGTTAATTCCATAATGTGATAAAAACTCACCAATCAAGTCTCCATTATCCCTAGCAGTTATAACACCTACAGGCTTTCCTTTCATTAAAGTTCTTTTAAGAATTTCAAATACCCATTCTATAATTTTACCGCTCTTAAGAATTTCAGCATTTCTAAAATCAGAAAAGTCCATATTATCATTAGCTCTTCTTTTAAATGTATTAAATTCTTGCGGTGTTAACTCTGCTGAAAAACCAGTATCAGGATTATGTACTTTAATCTTACTTTTAGTAATTACTAAGGTATCATCAATATCAAATATTGTAATTGATTTTCTATATTTAGGTTTTATTGCCATTTCTAATTCTTTTTTTATATATTATCCGCTTAATGATAGAACATAGTAAAGATTAATAATATGGTAAATAATATAACTAAATTTATATCTTATTACAGGTGAGATATAAGAGTATATTAGCAGTTTCGACCGTTTTTATAAATGTGCTTTACTACAGGAAACCTTAGTGAATAGGACCCATTTTGATTTTGTGATTCTTCAAAATATTGGATCGTTGCAGTTTTTCCAATTAATTCATCATGACGAGTTAAGTAGTATTCACGTTGGTCTTTAGAAAAACCAGAACCTACACTTACACGATTACCTTTATGTTCAATTATAATACTACTTAAACATTCTTTTTCTACTTGTTGACCATTTTCAGTCCATCGTATGCTCCCATTCACACAGTCCAATATTGTATACTCATCATCATGGAATTTTTTAACTTTTAATAAATTATGACTTCTCTTTCCTTCATAACCAATATCTTTACGAACCATTATTCCTTCATACCCATTGACTTCAGCATCTTTTGCCATTTCAGTAAACTCTTCTTCGGATGTAATTTTTGTTTGTGGTAAAAAATCTAATCGGTTAGTGTTAATAGTTTCAGGTAAAATTTCATAACCATTATTTAATCGTTGTGTTAGTTTTGTAGTACCACTATGATTATCAAATTCATCAAGAGTAAGATAATCAAATACAAAAAATTTAGGATTTTGTATAGTATGATTTTTTCTTCTGATTTGTTTCATAATTCCTTGGAAGTCTTCGTCACCATTTTGGTCAACTAAACAAATCTCCCCATCCATTACAAAATTACCAGGTATCTTTTTAATTTCATTAGCAATATTGTCTAAAGTTAAAAACTCTTTACCGCTTCTTGAGAAAAATGAAATTGAATTACCTTCCTTTCTACATATGCAACGAACTCCGTCAAGTTTACGAGAACCATACCAATCTTCATTTTTAAAATCAGCTCTTTTAGGATTATAAGCATTTGCCAAAGCAACCTTAAATACAGGTACAATATTAGGATGTACTTTAAGTATTGAAGTAATAGATGCACCCATTCTAAGGTCTCTATCTAATATGTAATAAATAAGAGGTTGTAAATCTTTAGGAATGTCTTTAATAAAAGAATTTACTGCGGTTATAGCATTATGACCAGTAAGCTTATTTTCAGCCAAGTCATCCAATAATTGAAAAAAGTCAGTATACGTGTTAGTTGAAACAAGATCTGAATTTTTCTTTAATACTCTTGTATGTACACCGTATTTTTTAAAATGATTATAAGTATAGTGAAAAATCTTTTGTAAAAATTTACTATCAGAATGTTTTCTAATAGTTGCAATCTTATGATTACCTGAAGAAGATTCAAGCATTTCATTAAGAAAGGTTTGTAAATAAGTAAGATCTTTAGTAAACTGATTCATATTTATTATTGTTTTAATTATAATATAAATATAATCAATTATTTTGGGATTTGAAAACTTTTAAGAGACTTTTTCTCTAAAACTATGAAATTTTAACAATTAATTATAAATAGCTTGTAGATAATTCTTTCATATGATCCAATAAACTTTTATCTTTAATTTGATCCACAATATCCATGCCAAGTTGGTTTCTTTTAAAGGCTAACATTTCACGACCATTCCTAAGTTTATATCTTTCATATTTAGCTACAGTAGGATCCATTTTAAAAATAAAACCTGCTAAGGTGTCTGGCATTTTTGTAGGAGGTACACTTATCCAATAAACAAATTTAGAGTTTTTAATTTTATTTAATTGATTAGGAGATATTGAAAATGCATTCTTAATTAGAAAGGGTACTTGTGTTTTTACCTCAACTTTGTCACCATCAACATCTAAATCTTTTTCTGAATCAAATACATTTAAAGACTCAATAACACTATGACCTCTTTCCCTAAGGTGTTTTGCAATAATACGTTCACCTAGCATTCCTAGTAAATGTTTCTTAAGATCATTTTTCATTTTCTTCTTTTTTAGATTTTTTTGTATCGTTAATTTTTATTTTTTTATTAATTGTAATAGGGGACCATGTACATACAATTGCTAATAGTAATAAAAATCCAATAAATTTCCAAAAGCTACTAAAGATAAATTCTAATAATTCCATCATTTTTTATTTCTTATCTGTTTAATTTTTTTATAAAGCTCAATTTCTTCTTCTGATATATTATCAGGTATGTCAATCATAATAGTTGTGTATAAGTCAGTCTTTTTATTTTCTTGTCCATAAATAGGCCACCCTTTCCCTTGTATTCTTAATTGCATGCCATTTTTTACTTTAGGTGGAATGTTAAATTTAATTTTATTTCCAAATATATTAATATAACCATTCGACCCTAGGATTGCTTCTAATATATCAACATGATATACAGTATGCATACCGCGATTATCAAGATAAAAATGAGTATCTTCTAAAATTGTAATAATGATAATTAAATCACCATTAAGATCATTAGTCATTCCTCGCTGACCGTACCCAGGTATTCTTAATTTTTGCCCGTTTCTAACACCAGGCTTAATATTAACCTTTATATTTTTTACACCAACTGAAATTTCACGAGAAGTACCTTTGTAAGCCTCTTCAAATGTTAACTGTATATTTACATTTACATTTTTACCCTTACCGCTATTTGACCAACCATATCTTTGGTTAAACTCATCGGAAAAAGGGCCGTTGTTATTAAACATTTGCTCAAAAATGTCATCAACATTCCAACTATTTCTTCTTGAAGATTTATTGTTTATTAACTGATCATATGCATCAGATATTTCTTTAAACTTATTTTCATCACCACCAGGTTTATCAGGGTGATGTTTAACTGCAAGTTTTCTATATGCTTTTTTTATTTCATCTTTTGTTGCATTACGATTTACTCCTAATATTTGATATGGGTTTTTCATTTCCAAAATAATTGTACACAGATAAGAGAGAATGCTAAAACTAATGAAACTAATGTTTTAGGAGTAATCCCTTGGTTTAAAAATATATAAGTAAATATAGCAAACACTATAATACCACTAGAAAATCCTATAAATCTCCCTGGCCAAAGTAAACCATTAAAATGTTCAACAACACTACGAGTTGCCATTATGAGTATGTAACTTATAAACCCACCTAAACTAAATGACACTATCCATGGATTTTTCTTAAACCAAGGCCAAACAAATTGACCATTAAGCTGAATCCATATTAAAGATTGTGCTATGAAAAATAATAAAAATCCAATTATTAATTTACTCATTTAAATAAAATTTATAGTTTCGGTTTTCCCAATCGTTTAACCATATATCTAAACCTTTAGAATTTATCCAGCATGATTCTTCTATTTTTGTTCCCTTTCCTTTTACCCTAACATCATCTGCAATATTAATAAACCACCTTTCACCATCTTTCATAGGTTCCCACCATATATGAGTTCTTTTCCATGAATTAGGTTTTTTAACATATCCATCTTTACCTTGGGTGAATTCTTTTTTAAATTTATTTTTAGATACTGGTTTATCTTTACTCATTTTAAATTAGACCTTTGTTTTTTAGTATAGGATCTTGCTTTATAACTTTGTCAGGATTAACTGAAGCTTTTTTGTTCTTTGTTGAAGATTCATTAATATCCCTAATTTGTTTCTTCATCAGTTTTTCTTCAAGCTTAAACTTTTTTTCTTCTCTTATATTCTGGAGTTCCATTTGTTTTGCAATTCTTTCTAATGCTAGTGTAAGAGATGGTAAATCTTTTTCATAAAACTTTCTTCCCATTACTGTACGATAAAACTCTGCCATAACATATTATTTATTTTTATATTCATATTTAGTAACTTAGTTTAAGAATATATAAATTAAATAATATAAAGAATGAATAATAAGATACCTTTATTTGAAGAATTTGTACCTGTTGGGTTTGGTATGAATAACTCACAACCTTATTCAATATCAGGGACAGCAACACCAACTACAGGGTATTCAATGGATGCAATAGTAGGCCCAGTAACAGATTTAAGTAGCACTATTGCGGAAAATGCATACCAATATGAAAGTGATGAAGATCCAAGCCACAAAGGTGAAGATTTTATTAAAGAAGCCAAATCTCATATTAACAAAAAAATTGATGAAGCTTACAATAACAAGATTAAATAATAAACTATGAGTAAAATACCTAAGTTTATGCTTTTTGAAAGTACTAAAGATTTTAGTCCTGCTGAAAGAATGCAGCAACTAAAAAGAAGGGAAATTCAAAACAAAGAAAGATACCGAGCAGCCCAAGAAAGAGGTGATAATTTTGCTATTAAATATTATGAATTTCGAATGAGGTTAGATAAACTTGATGAAGAAAAGGCAAAAATTAGAAAAGAAATACAAAACTTAAAAAAGAAATTTGGAAAATTTAAAAATAATTAAAATGAAAGAGAATAAAGACTTAAATAAGATAAGGCACTTTAAAGGATCAGTTAGTGATTTTAAAAATTATTTTGACCAAAGAGCAGGTGAAAACACAAATGCATTTAATACACCTGATTACCAAGGTTTTAATAATGTACATCCTACTCGAGGTAAAACCGAAAGCCCACATTGGAATGACGTTAATGAATCTAAAAATGATACTGGGCTAATAATTAAAGGCCGAACCAGAGCCGACAATCAAAAAATAGATGATATCTTAGATGATTTAGGATTACTTGGTGAATGGGATGCTCGTGAAGGTCATTTCTTTTTACCTGAAGAAGAAGATATGTTTGATGAATTAGAAAATATGATCCAAAAAGAATTTAATAAAAGAAATGTAAACGCATATTTTGAAGGAGTTTTTGAATCTTTAAATGAAAAGTCAATTAATAAAATTCAAAAGGACTGGGCTAAGATAACCGCCGAAATGAAAGATACTGTATCTGCTTGGAAATCTGCTGAAGGTAAAGATAAAGATAACCTATTAAAGAAATTAAAGGATTTAACGTCTAAAAAGAAAAAGCTTGAATCCGAACTTAATACCGCAGTAGGTTTAAAGGATGTTGATATTGAATTAGTCGACGAAGCTAGTTTTGGTGCACCCTCTAATGGTGATTATTCTGATGAAATGAGTTTTGGTCAGCTTGAAAAATGTATTGATTATTCTACTATGATTCGCCAAAGAATTCAACAAGGAACTTCTCTTGATCCCTGGATGCATAGTCAAATTGCAGTTGCTGAAAATGAACTTAATTCAGTATGGGATGCAATTGACGGTGATGACGGTGTAGTTGAATCAACATCTAATAAAATTCCCTCATTTAAAAATTATGAATCTTTAAATGAGAATCAAAGACCATACATTAAAAATGAGAAAGTAACTGGTAAAGTATATCATGTTGCTGGAGAACCAATCAAAACTCTTAATAATAGACCAATGTGGTTTGCTTTAGAGAAAGAACATTCAGACGATGGATGGTATGCTAACATGATAGAAAATGGAGGTGCCTATCAATATTCTGCTAAGATTAGTGGAAAGATTTGTAATGTCTTTGAAGATAGAATCCAAAAACTATTCCAAGATAATGGATTAGATGTTGGAGAATGGGAAACTGAAATTATAGGTAATCCTTCGGCTGAAGAGGTAATGAAACTTGAAGGAACTAAACTCTTAATTAAGAATGGATTCGCTGGAGCTATTTATGTTGATTATGACCCTAGAGATTTTCAAGAAGATTTAGACGCTCTTATAATTTTTAATGCTAAAAAGAGTGTTAAAGGTTGGAAGCTAGAAAAATATCAATAGGATATAATGAAGTACATAAAACTATACGAAGAGTTCACGAACGAACGCATTAAGGCTTCTGAGGCTTTGAATGATATAAAGAACGGCGTCCAAACTGTAATTGACGGTAAGAGAGATCTAGCTTTCATTTCAACGATGGACAGCCCAATCTATCGACCAAACAACGAGAAAAATTTAACTGCGATGGAATATGGCCTAGAGAATGGTCTAAAGGCTATTGAAGTTAAAGGTAAACCTGATGGTAAAGCTTGGGTAATGTATAAGAATAATAAGAGGGCTGCCCAGAAACTTGCAAACTATGCAGAGAAGAAGGGTGGTTATTTAAGTGACGATACACCAGAAGAGGCAAGGTATGTTGGTAATCTACTTGGCTATGACAAGAAAGACATTAAGGATTTCATCAAGAGAGTCTATAAGTAGATGAGTCATAAAATAGATTTACAAAAATATACTAAAAAACTGGCCTAAGCCAGTTTTTTTTAGTCTTAAAGGTTTTTCTCTGCATACCTTTTACATTTATCCCAATAACTTTTTGTACTATTTTTTTTATAACCCTTAGGGCCACCATTCCAATTTCTTGCGGCATTTTCATAAAGAGTATCCGTTTGGGTTAACCGAGCCCATGTTTTAAACATATGAATTGATTTACTCCTACTCCATGCATCATTATGTACCCACCTTTCATCATACCCATATTTTTTACAAAGTCTATTAATTTCATGAACCATGATAGGTCTAATTTGCAAGCACCCTATAGCATTTTCGCTTTCATTATAAATAGAATCTCTGTTACGACTTTCTACCCAAATCATTGCTTGTATTAATTCATCTTGTGAATCAATTTTACTATTTGATGAAATTAACTCAACTGATTTATTGTGTGTTTCTTTTTCCATTATAAAATGAATATTTAAATAATCAGCAGTTATATGTGAATTATTCATCGGTAGCATAGGAAAAAGAAACACAATAAAGTATATAATATTTTTCATATATTAAAAATCACCTGGTGCTACTTGCATACAAGTTAGACCTTGTTCTCTCCACATTTTAACAACTTTATCTCGGTCATCAAAAATACATAAGATATCATTTCGGTTTGGAAATAATTGGTTTAACCAGCCCATCTTTAATTTGTCATCAGGTGTGAATGAACCTTCAGGCCTCATTTTCAAAACATCAAAAGGTACATTGAATTGGTTCAACCAATTGATAGTTTCAGTTTTACTAATAGAATCTCTACCAGAGAATATAACTACTGAATGGCCTTGTGCTTTTATTATTTTTGCCATTTCAATCACTGGTACATTTGGTTGATCTAATTGAATATTCTTTGGGTCAAAAAAGACTTTCCAATTAATTTTACCATTTGGTTTGGCAGCTAAAGCTCTACGTTTGTCAATTAAGGCCAATGTTCCATCTAAATCAAAAATTACTGTTTTTTTCATGTTTATCTGTTTATTTAATAATATAAATATAAAATAATAAAATAAGAATTGAAAATTTTTAACAAAAAATTAACAAGCCTTTATAAAATATAATCATCATACTTTTTCCATATAACTTCAGCTTCATTAAACGATAAAGGTTTTTTGTTAATAAGCAATTTAAAATTTAATTCAAATAAATACCTAATCCTGTTTTTAAAATATATCATAGTTTATTTTTTTCTAAGTAAATATCTTATTAAAATAATTAACCATATAGGCCAAAAGAGTACATATAAAATCCTAACCCAGTTATCTATACTTACATAATACTTTAATCTAGTGTTTTTAATAATGATATCAACCATTGCACTAAACATAACACCGCACATTAAATATGTTATAATATTGTAATTCATAGTAAATAAAATAATAGATACATTTTATGAATGTTGTTTTAATTCTAAATTTACTTTAGAAAATAAAATAGATGATAGACAATTAATACCAACACCTTGCCAAAAGCTTATATCATTGACTGATGAAATTACTGGAGATAAAGAATAATTCCATAATAATTTAGTAGGAAATCCTAGTATTAATGATATCAGTAGTAAAAATAAAATAGTCAATAATGACTTATCTATTCCTTTTGGTATAATAGTGTACATAGTATTTATTTTAAATATAATACATAATTAATTAAACTGAAATTATTTTTTAGTCCAAACTTCAAAATTTTTAATAATAAGAGAGCTTTCATTTGCATTTAAATCAGTAACACCATTATTAATAATTACTGACATAGGTTGATTAAAATATTTTAGAATTTTTTGGTCATATGTTTCAAAAACTTTTACACCATCATAATAGATTTTTATAAAGTCCCTTTCCCACCAACATACATACTGTACAAATCTTTTATCTGCATCTTTTACAAAAACATCATACCCACTCCATGAATTTGTACTATTATCCTTTCTTGACCCATAATGTATATTAGGTTGTATTTTTTTAAATGCGTTTTTAAATAAACCACTAGAGTAATTACCATCTTCACCACTATAACCATTAAATACATCTATTTCAGGTGGCCATGTATCAACACCGTTTAAACAAAAAGAAGGACATAAGTTTTTACCACTAGGTAATTTTGCTTCTATTTTAAACCAACCATACTTAAATGATATTCTTGACGATAATAATCCTACTCTATAAGGTATAGAGAATTTTTCAGGCAATTCTTTAGTTTTTTCCCAAGATGATAACGAATTTTTTAAAACAGTTTTTGGATCATACTTTGTACATAAGTATGTACCTTCTTTTGATGCCTTTGTATACTTAAGTTCTTTATCATAATACTCTATAGGATTACCATTATTAGGATGGAACCACCCCCAATATTGTTGAGGTAACCAAAAATCAGTGTCTAAATTATTTGTTAAGTTGCTATGTGTATAATACGAGTACCCATTAGGTGGATTAACTACCCTTTTTGTATCAGGATTCTTTTTAAAATGCATACAAGCTTTAACTTGCAAAAACCAATTATTAACTCTTTCTAATATTTTTGGCCTATATATCATTTCTTATGGTGTATTATTTAATAAAGTTATCTTTTCTTTTTTAGAAAGCTTTTTAATTTCACATTCTCTTTTTAATGCATCAGATCTATTATTAAACTCTTCTTTATATTTAAGTTTTACAGGTCTACGTGTTTTTGTATATTTTGCACCCTTTTTTGATGTGTTATGTTCTAAAACTCTTCTATTAACATCAGTGGAAATACCAGTATAAAGGGTTTTATCTGAACATTCAACAATATAAGTCCACCATATAGGCATTAAACTAACTATTTAAAATTAAAATTGATTTTTATTAAGACTAATCTTGTGTATGTTAATTTGTGAGATGATTGTTAGAAATATTATTTAAGAATTCAGGTGATAAATTCTTTAAAACTTCAATATACAATTTAATTGCATTTTTAACATCCTTTTTATGTACTGCCTCTACTGTTGTATGCATATATTTTAGAGGTGATGAAATAATTGCAGTTGGAATATTTTCTAAAAAGAATGCCATAGTATCATTACCCATCGAACCTACTTCTAATTGTAATGGTATTTTTTTAGCTTTAGCAGATTCTCTAATTAGTTGATTTAACTTGCGGTGATTTTGTGGAGTATATTGAATAGTTGGTCCCATCCCGCCCTTTACATCACCATGTTTTGCTAAATTATAACCTGGTGTATTTGTATTATGTGAAACGTCATGTACAATTGCTAAATCCGGTTGGATAGTTTGTGCAATTTGTCGAGCACCATGTAAGCCTACTTCTTCTTGTACTGCGTTAACTACATATAAGTCAAACGGCAACTCTACCCTCTTTTCGTGTAATTTTCTTAATACTTCTGCAATAATATAACCACCAATCTTATTATCCAATGAACGACCCACATAATAATCACCCATCACTTCTAATTGAGTATCGAAAGTAATAATATTACCTACCTCTACACCGGCTTTATTAACAGCTTTTTTATCCTTTAGTCCAGTATCTACCCACAATTCATGTTGCTCTGGTCCTTCTTCGTTAGAATGTGAACGAGTATGGATTGCTGGCCATCCGAAAACACCTCGCACTTTTTTACCAGCATGTGTGTGAATCCAAACTGATTTTGAACTAGCAATCATATTATCACTTCCACCATGGCGCTTTACTCTAATCATACCACTATCTTCAATCTGTGTAATAATCCAAGCAATTTCATCACAATGTGCTTCAATTACAACTTTAGGTACATTGCGAATATTACCTAAACTGTTTGGTAAATATGATTGGCTTCTATAAACACCGTATGCTGTCCCATATGAGTCTTCATCAATATGATTTACATAGGGTTTAATGTAGTCTTTCCAAATTTGTTGACCTTCAGCTTCTTGTGCTACTGGTGCATACGCATTTAAGTATTTAAATAAAAACTTTTTATTATCTTTCATTTTCAAAATATTTTTTAATTGAATTATCCAATTCTTTATTTAATTCATCTAACTTATTTGCAATTAAACGAAGAGCATTTGAGTTCCAACTACCGCTTAATGATTTTAATGGCCAATAATATAAATAACCATCTACGTCTCTAATAAAATGCCCAATTAATTTTTCGTTAATTAGGACTTCATACTTATTACGTTCTATCTTTTGTACGTCTATTTGCATGTCATTTATTAACTTAAATAATTACTTAAATTTATAGCAGCCTGTTTAGCCTCTTCTAATGTTTGGATTGTTTTTGCACCTCTCATATTGAATGGAATGTAACGACCAACACCATCACTTTTTATATCTGCTAACCACCAATCATCTTCATCTTTTACTGCTTTAACCACATCTAGGTTATAATTCATTTCCCAACCAGCCCATTGCCAAGGTTCATAATCTTCTGCTACTGGTTGATATGTTTCTTCAAATAATCGATCACCTATTTTAAATGGTGCACCACCTCGGTGACTATAACCATAATATGCTGATATTTCATCACCTTCCCAAATTTCTGCTACACCGGTTGGATAATCTTCACAAACTGCCATATCATTTAAATAATACCACCAACCCACTCTGAGATCTCCAATATAATCACCCTTTAAAGTGACAAATGAGTTTGGTAAAATTCCAGCTTTATTTCCAGGATAGTCTTCTATTTTATAAGATGCAATACGACCTCCAGTGTATCGATTAATTAAAGCAACCTTTGCTGGGTCTGCAACATCCATACTAACTCTACTAACTAATTTAGTAAATCCTAAATTTAAATGGACTTTATTTAATACAGTGCCATCCGTATATTCTGGATATTTTTCAAATTTGAATTTTAATTTACCTTTATAAGGTGTGTTATTTTTAATCATTGATATTTTATTAAATAGATTTATTATTTTACTCTTAATTTTTAA
>Ga0209953_1000362_pt1 | contig 16524 bp, 24 predicted proteins | sample SalPonred_H2O_MG_FD_185713 | JGI IMG/M metagenome (GOLD analysis project Ga0209953, IMG submission 185713) | Salt pond water microbial communities from South San Francisco under conditions of wetland restoration - Salt Pond MetaG... | ecosystem: Environmental > Aquatic > Non-marine Saline and... | reverse complement strand
GTATTTGATTTCCCCAAAGAAACAATTCTTCAGTTGGCAAGAAACGATCTAGGCACAACCTCAGAAACTTTTACTATTCTCTGTGCTACTGTGCAATCTAACAAGGATGTATTTGCCAGTTTAAGTTGGGTGGAAATAAGATAAGGTTACAGATAGAAGATTACATTTCGATCCCGATAAATACTGTCACCAAAGGAGTAGTTAACCGTGACCGTAAGATTTCAGCTGAGAAGAGATACTTCATCTAATTGGAGTTTAATTAACCCTACACTAGCGCCAGGCGAGCCAGGAGTTGAAACAGACACTCTTAAACTGAAAATAGGCACAGGTGTAACTGAGTGGAATAGTCTAGGATACACAACCACTACTCAATTTTCCGATCTACAAAACAAACCTACTACCCTGGACGGTTATGGCATCACTGATGCTGCAAAGTTGGAATCTTTTTCAGTTACGATTGCAACAGCCAACGGCAATGGAAATTTAACCTATGATTCAGCTACTGGTGAGTTTGTTTTTACTCCTCCAGAGTTGATTTTTTCTAACATATCAAACACACCTACTACACTAAGTGGTTATGGTATTACTGATGCTGCTACTGCTGCTCAAGGATCACTGGCTGATACTGCTATTCAACCCGGTAACGACGCTGAATTAAACACTGTTACAACTAACAGTATAGACACTGCTGATAGCAGCGCACTGACTATAGAAACTGATGTTGAAATGCTAGCAGGGTTAACTGTTGGTAATCATATCATTCCTAGCTCAAACAAAAATATTGATCTAGGCTCGGAAACAGCGAGATTTAGAGATATCTATCTATCAGGCAACACAATTGACCTAGGTGGCACAGCTATTAGTAGAGATGCCGCCGGCAATATGCAGATACGTGACAAGCTTTCAGGACAACTACAAAAGGTTGTTGCTAGAGAATTTGAAATCAGCAACAATGGTATTGACAGAGTGAGAATTACTCAAAACAACGACGGTTCTGTTAAATTTCAACAGATCGACAATGAAAATACTGAGCTGGACATTGGCCTTGGGCTTGAGAGAAATACCACTGACGATCTCGCAGAAGGGAGTAATCTCTATTATACTGACAGTCGAGTTGATACTCGATTTGGAACTAAAACCACTGACGATCTCTCAGAAGGAAGTAATCTCTATTATACTGACGGTCGAGTTGATGCTCGATTTGGAACTAAAACCACTGACGATCTCGCAGAAGGAAGTAATCTCTATTATACTGACGGTCGAGTTGACCAGCATCTTACAGGCGGAGTAGGAATAACCTATACATCTGGTACAATTACTAACACGGCACCTGACCAAACAGTTGTATTAAATGAAGGTGATAATGTCACTGTTACTGGTACATATCCAAATTTTACTGTTGCTGCTACTGATACTAATACCACTTACACTGCTGGTGCTGGTTTATTGTTAAATGGAACTGAATTTTCAAATACAGCACCTGACCAAACAGTTGTAATTAGCGAAGGTGATAATATCACTGTTACTGGTACATATCCAAATTTTACCATTGCTTCTACTGATACTAATACCACTTACACTGCTGGTGCTGGTTTATTGTTAAATGGAACTGAATTTTCAAATACAGCACCTGACCAAACAGTTGTATTAAATGAAGGTGATAATATCACTGTTACTGGTACGTATCCAAATTTTACTGTTGCTGCTACAGGTGATTTGATCGCAACTAATAATTTAAGTGACCTTGATAACCCTAACACAGCTATTGAAAATCTCGGTATCACAGCCACAGCAACAGAGCTAAACTACGTTGATGGTGTTACATCACCTATTCAGACTCAGTTTGATAACATCTCAGTCACCAAAGGCACCCTAACCAAGTCGTTCGCAAGCGGTGAAACCGCAAGTATCTCACTGTCTCAGGCCATCACTGCTGGTGCGCCTGTCGTGACTGTGATCAAAGAAGTGCCGCAGGAAGATTTTACAACCAGCACTTGGGATGTGGCCACTGACGGTTCGAACTATGATCGGCATGATACTGCATATAATACCACACTAACATCAATACCTGTGGGATTTATACCCATTGATCAGGCAAGTTATAACTCAGTAAATCTTTACATACTTCCACAAGAAGACACTCCGCAGGCTATTACTTTCAACAATGACGGCACTAAAATGTACATAGTTGGTTTACAGAGAGAAAGAGTATATCAGTACACGTTATCAACAGCTTTTGATATAAGAACTGCTTCTGTTACAGAAAGTTTCAGTATTGCTGATCAAGAATCACAGCCAACCGGTCTAGCTTTCAACAGCACCGGCACTAGAATGTACATAATCGGAGTTAATCGTGACAGAATACGCCAATACACATTAACAACAGCTTTTGATTTAAGCACTGCGTCTTATAGCGGAGCGAACGCTGACGTTTCTGGGCAAGGAGGTAGTCCAACCGGTCTAGCCTTCAATAACGACGATTCTAAGATGTATACTGTTGATTCTAGCACTGCTAGAGTCCGTGAATACTTTTTTTTCCCAGGTACTACTTCTGTAAGTTTGAATTATTTCGGAGTTAACCTTGATGTATTCAGTCAAACGTCTAGCCCGGAAGACATAACCTTTAACAACGATGGTACTAAAATGTATATCATTGGAGATGGCAGAGTATATCAGTACACGCTGTCGACAGCGTTTAATCTAAGCACTGCGTCTTATGACTCTCTGAGTTTTAGGGTTTCTGACCAAGAATTTCAGCCAACTGGTATAGCATTTGACAAATACGGTACTAGGATGTATGTGCTCGGAAATATTGAAGGTAGAGTATATCAGTACTCTACTTCAGAAGATTTCGAACTACTTGAACTCGGCACAGGTTCTTTTGATGCTGCAGACGTAGGTAAAACTATTGAAGGCAACGGCGGAGAAGTTGTACTAACTACTGTTGACGGTCGATATAACCTTGTTACAGCGTTTAATGATACTAATACTATTGCTGCTGGAGATTGGGGAATGTTTGGTACTGTGTTTGATGAAACTAATGGGCTTGAAATAAGCGGTTCAGGAACTATAAGACCTACTTCGACATATCATGTTGCAGTGACTAATACTAATGGACAGATTAATAGCATTAATTGGTTAGATATCAACTCAATGACCACTGACCAGATCAATGGCTTAGGTGAAATTTATTACGCTGTATCTACTGATAATCGAACTTCGTGGTCTGTAATCGACGATACTAATGGTGTACGTCCGGTTGTGAGGGATAACGCTGGGACTTGGGAGTATAACTCAAACGCTACCTACGGTTCAGTTACATGGACTGCGGCGACCACAAACGAGGAACTGTACGCCCTTCAGGAAGCCTTCGGTGACAACGCAGCCAACCGCATGGACAAGACCCAACTTGAGGCAGTAACCGACCCCAACCATTACTCACTGGGCGACAGCTTGGACCTAGCGATCAGCCTGTACCTTGGTAGTGAGTCTTCGAACATTCCATCTTCGAACGGTGTGTTAATCAACTACGATGCCAATGTCCTAAACAAAGGTGCAATCCACGGCACTGATTACGACTGGGATTTCCCCGACAGTACTACTGTAAGATTAACTTCAAATGCCGCACAGAATTTGAAAATAAGAATAGTATAATGTATACTGTTCTTTCAAGCGGCAAGCAAGAACTCTGATAACTTAAAATGACTGTAAAACGTTTAACCCCCCTAGTAGGACTAGAGGGGCTTCTTTTCTATATATAATTAATAAAGGGCTATGCCCTGACATAGTAAAATAATAAGTTTTGTAAAGTTATTTAGTCTTGTTGTTATTTACGAAATCGTAAAACTTCTGTGCAGTTTCCAATACTGCGTCTGCACCAGGAGCCTTGGGAATCTCAACCGAAGTTACAATTTCTCCAGTTTTAGAATCCTTTACAACTGAAGTTTCATAACCGGCCCATTTGGCATGAAAGTCTTGCCATACATGATTCTGTGCCATGTCTAACACCTGTGCACGGATCTCGTATCCGTTTTTATTAAAGTTTACCTGTGGCATCATATTCTTAAACTGTTCTGCCATTTTGTTAACATCTGTCATTGTGTGTCTCCTTATGTGTGTGTTAATATATTATTTATAACATGATATTTTTAGTGTGTCAAGTATCTTCTTGATTTTCTAACATTATTTTCTTTGCTTCTTCGCAGTATCCCTGTTTAGCAAGTTCTGCCGCAGCTCTTGCACGTCCTGTGCGAACGAGTCCACAATGTATCGAAGTAGCCAAACGACTAAACCAGCCGGTAATACCGCCAGCAGTATCCATAACTCGTGCATTCATTATACCCAGCCTCTCAGATTTTCGTTTGTGTCTGCACGTTCTGATGCTACTCGACGAATCATATTTCGTGTTACTCCGATGTCTTTGAGCTCGCGATCATTGAGATCCTGAAGTGCGTTGTATGTTTCTCGGTAGTTTTTATATTGTTTATATCGTTCTATTAGAGTTTTAAACATCTGTTTTCCTATATATGTATGTGTTATAAAAAATGCTGCACCTGCAACATGTATATATTTAACATAATGCAGATGCAAAATCAACAAAAATTGTCGGATTTTAGCGCAAGGCCGATATGCACTCTGCGCAAAGGTTAAAAAATACGCCCCGCGGGGCGTATTTTCGTATCAGTCGATATAACCCTGTGCCATTAGTATAATTAAACCAAAAATCACAAGCACTGGTCCAAGTAAAACCAATTCTAACATGATTTTTTACCTTAGGTCTATTTTGCGATTGTGTATCAAACAGTCATACACATATGCGCTGTCTTTTCTATATTCTGTCTCCGCAAATTTACGGAGACCTTCTTCCTTTAGTGTAGTTGATCGTGGAAGTTTGACAGCAGTCATCATTACACGACCAAGCATTTCTGCGAACTTGATCATTGTGTTTCTCCTAATTGTAATGATGCTTCGTAACGCGAGCGCGGGTTGTGTTACCAACCACTCAGGTCGAGAACGGATCTTGCCAACACTATTTATACACAACAGTTTAGATTTGTCAACGGGTTTATTACACTGTGAGTAAAAATTTTGCATTGACTTTTTGTAAAATCTATCTACAATCAAACTAAATACAAGCAAGGATGGTGCCATGAGAAAGAAAACACGCAGTATACTTGATGAGCTAAACAGCATACACGGCAAACGTGACAGCGATCGTTTGATTGATTCTAGTGCAAATAACATAATAGAAAGTTCGATTAATCTTCTTTCTCGCATACATGAGCAGTATGATATAGAAACTGCTATGGAACTAGAAAGGCGATTTATTAATTCAATTAAATCAGGCGATCCAAGAAAGTTTCGCAGAAGTATGCAGAAAGTAATAGAATCGAAAGGCACTAAAGATGACTAACAGTTATCTCAAAGAAGGCGGCAATGTTTGGCCAGGACAAACAAAGAATTTTGATCATGCTATTATACCAGATATAATGAAACAGATCAACAGTGTGATCTCTAAAACCGGAGCCAAAGCTTTGCCAATCGGATCAGGTGCTACACCTACTCCTGGCAGACAAAGCAGCGACCTAGACATGATTGTAGATGCAGGTCAACTCAAAGAGTTCTTTGGTGTAAAAGATAATAAAAATGCAAAGATTGAATTAGAAAAGCTGTTTCAACAGGCAGGCTTTGACACAGCAAAAACAGGCTCTAGTGTGCATGTAAAGACCAACATAGGCAATAGTGCACAACAGGTAGATATTATGGTAGTGGATCAGGGCAACACAGCACAGAAGTTTCATGTGCATAACATTCCCAAAGGTTCTCCCTACAAAGGTGTTCACAAACAACTTGCGATTTCGTACCTTGCCAAACAGAACGGTATGAAGTGGAGCCCTTACAAGGGTCTTTTAGACAGAGAAACAAACGAACTAGTTGCTAATAATCTAGACGAAATTGCAAAACAGATATTGGGTTCAAGTGCATCGGCCAATGACCTAGGATCATTAGAAAGCATACTAGCTGCAATGCCTGAAGATAAAGCAGACAGTGTGTTAACAGACCTCGAAGAAATTAATCCCAAACAGTTCGGCGAAACACTGACAGACAAGCATCTAAATCGCATCAAAGAAATAATGAGTCACATGTAATGGATTTTATAAGGTCACTGTTAAACGATGAATCAATAGAACTAGACGAAGACTATCAGGATCTCTTGGATCAGATAATTTCTGAAGAACAGCTTGATGAAGCAGCCATTGACAGAGTTGAAGCCAGAGTTCGAGCAAGAGAAATTGCACTGTACAGATATATTGTAGGCACTCAGAACCTTATGTTAGCCAAAAAGTTTCTCGACCTTGCAGAAAAAGACAAAAGCATACCCAGCAGTTTGGTAAAGGGCTACAAACCTGCTATTGAAATGATAGACGAAATTGTGCAGGCTGGCCCTGCTTATGTGCAACTTTTGATTGCTTTACATAAAAGAGCAAAACGAGCAAAATAAACAATCTTTTTCTTTCAAAGTGATAAATAATTACATACAAGCTCACAGAGTCGTGAGTTTGCCATAGAGAAACAGGAGAAAGAAAATGGCAACATTTACAAGAGTTAACGGTGCTGGGTTTACAAGCGTAGGCACACTATACAGCACAAGTCAAATTGACGCATACAAGCTAACTATCCGTTCGACATCAGACGGTAACAATACAGCAGTTGATCTTCGTTCAGACGACGGTGAAGTAGAAGGCGGCGTTGAGCAGCTAATGAGAGAAATTTCACCTCTTATGTATTATGCAGACGACGCAGATACTGGTGTTGTTCACGTTATCGTTGACAACCATGCAAACACAGCAGCTTCCCTAACTTCACGCATTGGTCAGATCTTCGGAACTGATTCAATCGCAGAGCTAGGTGGTCAGATTGCTGTTACAGCAGGTACACCAGTTCAAACTGGCGACAGCTAATAGCCAACTAACTAAACTACAAAGCGTCACTTTCCGAGTGGCGCTTTTTTTATGACTGTAAATAGCTGTATGAAATATCAAGTAACTACTCTAATCGACATCACCGAGACCCGAGCAAGATTCGACAAAAACGATGTTGATTGGCATCGTCAACAGAACTATATGACAGTGCTTCAGACTATAGGATTGCGAGCAAATCCCATAGTAGAGAAAAGTCCTGTTTCTAGAAAAACCAGTGTAAAAGATCTAGGATTTGGATCTAAATTCAAAGGACAGCATCAGGTATGGCAGTTTGAATTTGATTTAGATTTTGCTACAATCGACCAGCACGTATTAGAAGATGACTTTGATCTTGTGCCTGTTATATCAGGACTAGGTGAAACTGTTAACCTAGACAAATCCGCATTTGTTACACGAGATAGAGAAACTGTAAATCTAATCTTTAAATGTATAGATTAATTTTCTTGAAATAAGATAAATATTTCAGTAAGAGGCAAACAACCAAGGCGCAGTTTTATATTTTATCTTTAAATGGAGATTTTAAAAATGTCGCCACACTCGACTAAATTAGAAAAAGAAAGCCTTGAAGCACACGTTGATCTCTGTGCTCTTCGTTATGAAGCAATGGACAAGCGTCTTACCGCGGTAGAAGAAAAAATCGACGAAGTTCATACTGATATCAAAGAAGGTAACCAAAGTCTAATCAAGGTTTTAATAGGTGCTGCCGGAACAATAGTAGCAGGTCTATTATCAACCATCGTAGTCATACTAATGAATATGCCTGCACAATAATCGAGAACTTTTAAACTCACGATAAATAACTTTATGTTATTACGTGAATTTTTTATTGATCAAATAGACGAATTTTCAGATCCTTTAATGAATCGAAAGGATCCAGTTATCGTAGTGTACGATAAAAAAGGCAAGCCTATTGACCGTCTTAATCTCAGTGTCGCTGCTGAAAAATATCAGTTTAATCCTGAGTTTATTCGAAAACAGTTTAAACATCAGGATCAAGTTAGATTAAAAAATATTACACTGTATGCTCCGATCTCCGGGCAACCAGTAGAAGATCTAGATGAAAAGCAGGTATGGGCCAAGAGCGGCAAGAGCGTTGTTCGCAAATACCGCTGCACCTCTGGTCCAAGAAAAAACCGCACTGTTTCAAAAATGAGTCAATGTTTTGCTGCACCTGACATTAAGAAGCGTGCTACACTGAAGAAAACCAAAGCAAGAATGGGTGCTAGAATGGCAAGAAAAGCTCGTAGAACCAAGCGTGTAAATCCTGCCAGTATTAGAACTAAAGCTATGAATAGATCTTCTAGGAGAAGATAATGCTAATAGGCGAAATTGTAGAATCAGTTACTCCTGCGTATGGCAAAAGCGGCGGCAAAACAGTTAGAAAGTATCGCTGTACCAGTGGTCCTAGAAAAGGCAGAGTTGTTGCCAAAGCTGCTACCTGCAATGCACCTATTAATGTAAAAGCAAGACAGACTGCTAAGAAAACAAGAGCAGCGACTAAATCACAGGCTGCTGCAAAATCAAAAAGAACCAAAAGAACAAATCCGACGAGTAAACGTGTTGCAAGAATCAATAAAACTGTTCACAGAACAAAAAACAAACGTCGTACTAGATCAGGCAGAGGAAGAAAAATATGAAAATAGACGAAGTAGTCAACACCAAAGCAAAGATAGATGCTGTTAAACCAAACAACAGTGCAACTATTGACAACGGCGACGGTACTAAGACTGTGGTTGACCTTAAGAAAAATCCCAATGCTCTTTCTCAAGACGAAAAGGGCAATGTTAAATTAAACAAAAATCCCAATCCTAACACTCCTGCTAAAACTAGAATTAGACCTGGACAAAAAGTAGTAACAGATGAAACTTAATGAACTGATATCAAGTTTTGAAATCTACACTACCAACGACGAACAGCAGGTACTGGAGTCTATGCAGTCTATTTCTCCTATTGATCAGTTTACAGAACGTGAGCAAGTCATTATCGATAACCTCGTTAAAAAAAGTTTAATAAGTAAATGCATCTACAAAGGTCAAACAATGGTGGTAAAGAATGAATACTGACGTGCTTATTAGAGATCTAGAAGACATTGTAAACAGCATGGATCTATCTCTATTGCCATATCAAAAAGGCAACAGCATACGTATTAAGAATTTTGCAATCAGAAAAAACAGTCAAGGGTTTATGATCTATGATTGTGAGAATAATCGACTGATAGCTAAAACTCATTTCAAAACCAGTGCAATTGCAATTGCAAAGAATCTCGCAAATCAACGAGACATTGTAAAAGAAGTACAGAATCTAGACAGAGCATTGCTCAAGCACTACAACGACGCTATCTTTTTCAAGCACAAAATCAAAGGCAATTGCAATCTATTAGAATTAGAATCAAGAAAGATCAGACTCAGTGTTAGTGTAGATGAAACTTATAAAATACGTCACACAATTGAAGAATTGATTTTTGATTGATAAATAACAATAACGAATCGTTTAGGAAGAGACAAAATGAACATCAAAGAATTTTCAAAACCACTTTCATCTAAGAAACTCAACGAAAGCCTTGCTGCGAAGTTTGGCACAAAGATCAACGTTGATCGCTTTACTACAGAACAGCTATTAGATGCAAGAAACAAACTGCGTACTCAACTTAGTCAAGTAGAAACTACTGAAAGCTATGACACTGTACAAAAAGAAACTTATCAAAAGAACAAACTGTTTCTTGATGTTCTCAACGCTGCGGTAAGTGAAAGAGATGATCACATTGTAGATGCAATTGAAGAAGCAATTCGCAAGCCTGTAAAAGAAGGTGCAGAAGATGAAGCTGAGATTGTTATGGCCGCAAAGGACATGGTTGATCGTGTTACTGGTTGGATGGAAGACACAGCTGAAATGCAGTCAGAATCTATGCTAGAACTAGCTGATGCAATCCGTGACGAAATGGGTAGCGAAAAAGCAGAACAGTTTACCAGTTCGATCAAATCAACACTTGAGCAGTTATACACCACAATGGAAACTACTCGCACAACACTGACACAAGGTGTCGGTATGTTGACAGGCGAAGGTGATATGCAAGAGCCTATGGGTGCAGACGACGAAATGGGCGATCTAGATATGGATATGGAACCAACTGATGACATGGATATGGATACAGACATGGATACAGACATGGACATAGACGTAGATGCAGACGACGACTTTAGTGCAGACGCAGCGGCAGCAGGCGGCGACGAGCTAGGTGGACGTGCAAAGCGTGAAAGTGTAAAACGCTCAAAAAAAAAGCTAACGTAACCGAAGGTGTAGATTCGGACTTTGTCTATTCAGTATTAAGACAACAAAAAGCAGCCGGCAAGGCTGCTTTATCTATAAAAAAACTAGACAAGTATATGCAAAACATGGGGCGCGGCCAATTCAACTATGAAGTATTCAAAGCTGCATATGACGCAGATCCAAGACTTCAGGAACTGGTCGACGACTTTGATGAGGAAAAGATCAAATTAAAAACTTCTGAAACAGATGATATACCAGATTCTGCAAAACAGCCCGGCAGCGGTAAAACAGTATCAAGCATGGCAAAATCAGCAGTTGACTTAAAAGACCTTTGATGTTATTATTAAAAAATGACATTAATCAAACCCAAGTATACCTATGAAAAATTAAAAAGAGTCGAAGTTGGCGGCAAAAGAAGATATGCTGCACCAGGAGGCCCTCCGGTTGCATCAGTAACAACAATTCTATCAGCTACAAAGGATCAAAGCCATTTGATTGCCTGGCGTAACAGAGTAGGACATGCCAAAGCACAGGAAATCACAACCGAAGCTGCCGGTGTTGGCACTCGTATGCACAAATATCTTGAAGATTTTGTAGACAATGGTGTTTGGACAGAATCAGCAGGCAGCAATCCCTACGCACAGCAAGCATACAAAATGGCCTGTGTCATACGCGACCAAGCTATGGTAGATGTTGATGAGATATGGGGTTCAGAAGTTCCATTATATGTGCCTGGTATCTATGCTGGTACTACTGACTTGGTAGGGCAATACAAAGGCAATCCCTGCATTATGGATTTCAAACAATCAAATCGTCCTAAAAAGCCAGAGTGGGTATATGATTATTATCTACAGCTCACAGCCTATGCACTAGCACACAACGAAGTGCACGGCACTGATATACGTGAAGGGCATGTGTTTATGTGCAGCAGAGATTTAACCTATCAACAGTTTGATATATGGCCTGATGAGTTTGATGACTGGGCACAAGAGTGGTGGCGACGCTGCGAGCAATACTACGAACAAAACAGCTAAATACTACAAATTATTGTAGGAGTATTTAGATGGCAGTGGTTCAAATTAGCCGCATACAATTACGTAGAGGGCGTAAGAATTCAGGAACAGGATTACCTCAGTTAGCATCAGGTGAACTTGGCTGGGCTATTGATAGTCAAGAACTTTTCATAGGAAATGGATCTGTCAGTGAAGGTGCACCTTATGTAGGTAATACAAAACTACTCAGTGAACACGATAATCTATTTGACTTTGCTGATAACTATACCTATCGGTCATCAGACGGGTTTACTCAAACTGGTACTACTATTAATGATCCTACAGTAAGAACTTTACAGTCGAGACTGGATGATAGAACCAGTGTTAGAAACTTTGGTGCCAACGGTGACGGCACAGATCAAACTGCTGCTCTACAGAGAGCTGTAGATCAACTGTTCCTGAATCCTGCAAACGTAACAAACCCTAAAAGTCGTGTTACACTTTATCTAGAACCAGGCGCCTACACAGTAAGCTCGACTATATTCCTTCCGCCCTATGCTACAATTCAAGGAGCAGGATCCGAAAAGACTGTCGTTAATTTCACTGGCACAGGCGCAGTATTTCAAACTGTAAACGGTGCAAGCACTGCGGGAAGTCCTGCGGCAGACGCTGTCAGCACTCTACAGAATCAAGCTAGAGAAATACATCTCAGTGGTGTTACTGTGAACAACACTAGTGCAGCTAAAACTCTTCTCCTGCAAAGCTGTAGAGACAGTGTGTTTGAAGATATTAGAATTCTAGGTTCGAGAGAAATAGGCGATTCTGTAACAGAAGACGATGTAGGTATACAGATGAACAGCCTTAGTTCAGTGGTTACTTGTAAGAATAATAGATTCGAAAAGATTCGCATTGAGAAAAAGTCTTATCATGTATATAGTGATTTTGATATCACTGAAAACGTTTGGACAGACTGTGACTTTGAAACAGCGTGGCAGGGCTTTGCTCTAGGGACAGCATCAGTTATAGGAGTCAGTGGACAGCTGACTGGCCCATTTAAAAACACAATTGAAAACAGTAGATTTAACGACATTGAAAAACACGCTGTTAAAATAACCAAAGGCACAGGCAATCTTAGCCATGCTAATAGATTCTACCGTATAGGCAACGACGGCGGTAATAGCGGAAACGCTGTTACACCAGTGATCGAGTTTGAAGATTTTGAAAATGCTTCAGTTGCAGATTGGTTCGAACGAACAGAAGATCTCAGCATTGCACCTGAATTTTTAAACATACCTTATATACCAGAAGTCAAAGGTCCTACGGTCTATGAAAACAGCTTTACTAGCAAGGTTGACATTACCAGTTCTCCGTCTGAGTTCGTAAGACTAATTAAATTTCCTGCAGATATAGAAAAAAGCATAGAGATAGATTATGTATACAGAAGTAATATTGTAAATGCTGTGCGTCAAGGTACTATAAAAATAGTAGTAGATCCTCAGAACGATACCTATACTATTTCCGATGATTATGAATTCACAGGTGACGACAACTTTATCGATTCAATTGAATTTGATGCACAAAATTACAATCTCGGCGGATCAGGTATTGACACAGTAGCACTGATGATGTTAAACTCTAACGATAACGGTGTAATGCATTTTAAAGTAAAGACAAAAGCATAATAAATGATTAATCTACCTTTTGAGCAGAGACTTGCCTCGTGGCGAGACTTTCGTTTAACATTAGAAACAGCAGAAGATCCTCTACAAGACTGTATCGATTTCTGGAATTCTGTGCCTGAAGTTTCGTTTCAAGCAGATCCCTATGAGCAGTCGTCATGGCCCGATCCATGGCAAATGATAGAGGAAAATATTTACTGTGCCTTTGTGAAGATACTTGCAATTTGCTACACCTTGCAATTAACTGACCGCTTTACCCAGGCTAAAATCGAGATACATATTACACATAACACCGAAGAGTCAACTACACAGTATCTGTTATTTGTTGATGATCGTGTTATAGGTTTCAAAGGAGATACACATGTTGCACGATCAGAATTATCTAAAAATCTCAAATCGCAACAGAGTTACTCAATGTCTCCACTCTAATAAATATCGAAGTTATTAAAAATTAATCAAATATCAGCCGTGTCTCACGGCTAATAAAGTAGTGAATGAGAGGATGAAAAATGCTATTTGAAGAACAGTTATCACGAAAGCCAGACTTATATCCCTGGACAAAAAAGTTTATAGATGCAATTTGGGAAGGCTTTTGGACCCCAGATGAATTTAATTTTAGAAGCGACTACAGTCAATTTAAAACTGACTTATCTCCAGAAGAACAACAAGTGATAGTAAGAACACTATCAGCAATCGGACAAATCGAAGTAGCAGTAAAAAGCTTTTGGGCAGACGTAGGCAAGCATTTACCTCATCCATCAATTCGAGACCTCGGCTATGCTATGGCCAACTCAGAAGTTATTCACAACATGGCATACGAAAAGCTACTAGACGTGCTTCATCTTACACATGTATTTGAAGAAAATCTAAACGAAGAAGTCATCCGTGGCAGAGTAAATTATCTTAAAAAATATCTAGACAAAGTATACACAGACGACAGAAAGCAGTATATCTATTCAATCATCCTGTTCACTCTTTTTGTAGAAAATGTAAGTCTGTTCAGCCAGTTTTATATCATCATGCATTTTAATCGCAATCGTGCTATTCTAAAAGACTGTGCGCAGCAGGTACAGTATACACGCAACGAAGAAATGCTACACGCACAGGTAGGCATCACACTGATCAACACACTGCGTGAAGAGTATCCAGAGCTGTTTGATGCTGAACTAGAGTCACGTATCCAGGAAGAAATCCTCGCAAGCCTTGAATCAGAGTCAGGTGTTATTGATTGGATGATCGGTGAGTATGCAGTAGATGGTCTTGATGCAGAAATACTAAAGAACTTTATCAAAAACAGAATGAAGGATTCAATGAATCAGATTGGTTTTGATACCAGTGCTATTATTATCGACGAAGAACTGTTAGAAAAAACGTTTTGGTTTGACGAAGCACTGTTGGGTAGCACTATGACTGATTTCTTTCAAAAGCGTCCGGTGGAATATGCAAAAGGAAAAGGCATCGGTGCAGACGAATTATTCTAATAATCACTACTCAAATGAAAATCAAGACACAAGGAAAATACGAATGAATTTCGAATGGTTAAACCAAGACTCGCGTAAGTTTCTGTCGCGCGGCTATCTCGACGAAGGTCAAGGAGCAGAAGATAGAATAAGAGAAATTGCAGAAAAGGCCGAAGCATTTTTAAACTATCCTGGCTTTGCTGACAAATTCTACGACTACATGGGGAAAGGCTATTACAGCCTTTCCTCACCTGTGTGGTCAAACTTTGGCAATGAAAAAGGATTGCCTATCTCATGCAACGGTGTTTACATCGGCGATGAAATATCTAAAATCATGGACAAGAGTTCCGAAGTAGCAATGCAGACAAAGCATGGTGCAGGCACTTCGGGATTCTTTGGAGATATTCGTTCACGAGGCAGTGAAATTAAAACCGGTGGCACTGCTGATGGTCCTGTTCACTTTATGAATATTTTCGAAACTGTAACAGATATCATTTCACAAGGCTCAGTGCGTCGTGGCAGCTTTGCAGCGTATCTTGATATCGAACATCCTGATGTAGAAGAGTTTTTGGAAATACGTGAAGTAGGACATGCTATACAAAATCTAAGCTTGGGCCTTTGTATATCCGATGCTTGGATGAACGCAATGATCAAAGAAGGCGAAGCAGTCAAAGCAGGAGAAATGCCAGCAGCAGAAGCTAAGAAACTGCATCTCTGGGCTCGTGTTATGCGCAAGCGTAAAGAATCAGGATACCCATATCTATTCTTTACTGACAACGTAAACAACAACAAACCCAAAGTGCTCAAAGACAAAGGTCGTAAAATATATGCATCAAACCTTTGTTCGGAAATCTGTCTTCCAAGTTCAGACGACGAAAGCTTTGTGTGTAATCTAGCAAGCATGAATATTCTTACCTACGACGAGTGGAAAAACACCGACGCTGTGGAACTTATGACATACTTTCTTGATGCTGTTATGTCAGACTATATCAATAAAACAGCAGACATCAGCCACATGCGTTCCAGCTACAACTTTGCACGTCGTTGGAGAGCACTGGGCATTGGACAGCTAGGATGGCACAGCTTCCTACAGAGCAAGATGATTCCGTTCGAAAGCTTTACAGCGTCAAGCCTTGCAGCAGAAGTAAGCAAGTTTATTGACGAACGCAGTCTCAAAGCAAGTCAAGACATGGCAGCACGTTATGGTGAACCAGAAGGCTTGATTGGCTATGGTGTGCGCAATCTAACCAGAACAGCAGTAGCACCTACAACTTCAAGTTCGTTTATACTGGGACAGGTTTCGCCCAGTATTGAACCGCTACGTTCTAACTACTTCACAAAGGATCTTGCCAAAGGTTCGTTTACATACAAGAATCCCTATCTTGCCAAGGTACTTGAAAGTCACGAAAAGAATGACAAAGAAACTTGGATGAGCATACTTACAAACAAAGGTTCAGTTCAGCATCTTGACTTCCTAAGTCAGACAGAGAAAGACGTATTTAAAACGTTTGATGAGATTGTGCCACTTACAATTGTACAACAGGCAGCAGCACGTCAGCGTCATATTGATCAAGCACAGAGTCTTAATCTAATGATTCCGCCCAACGCATCTGCCAAAGATGTAAATGCATTAATTATTGAAGGTTGGAGAATGGGAGTGAAAACTTTTTATTATCAGCGCAGTTCAAACCCCAGTCAAGAATTAATACGTGACATAATGTCGTGTGCAAGTTGTGAGGCATAAGATGAATACAATAGTATGGACCAAAGACGATTGCTTTTATTGTGTAATGGCAAAGAATCTATTAAACGATCTCAACGTTCAGTTTGAAGAACGCAACATATCGCAAGGCGAGTGGACAAGGGAGCAGCTACAAGAAGCTGCTCCCGATTCAAAAACTGTTCCGCAGATATTTCTTCAAGGTAAGTATATTGGAGGTTTTACTGAATTGAAAATCTACATAGAAGAAACAGGCTTTAACGGAACAGGATATACATTATGATAATCGAAGCACCATACAAACAAAACGACACAGTAACAGTAAAAACCACAGGCGGTGAAGAAGTAGTTGCTCGTTTTGTAGAAGAAAATGCAAATGAAATCACTGTAGAAAAACCACTAACTATCATGGCAACCCAACAG
>Ga0209953_1000359_pt1 | contig 16794 bp, 14 predicted proteins | sample SalPonred_H2O_MG_FD_185713 | JGI IMG/M metagenome (GOLD analysis project Ga0209953, IMG submission 185713) | Salt pond water microbial communities from South San Francisco under conditions of wetland restoration - Salt Pond MetaG... | ecosystem: Environmental > Aquatic > Non-marine Saline and... | reverse complement strand
GAGGTCTTCGGCATGGACGTGGTGCAGGAGTTCTACGGATCGACCGAAGGACAGTTCACCCAGTGTTCTGCTCGCGAGTGGGTGCAGCGACCCGGAACGGTCGGACGGGCGCGTCCCGGTCGTGAACTGCGCGTAGACGGCGATGGACAACTGTGGTGCAAGCCGCCCGCGTGGGCGCGCTTTTCCTACTGGGGCGATCCGGACAAGACCGCGCGAGCGTGGGACGGCGAATGGTTCACGGTGGGTGACTACGGGCATATCGATGCAGACGGGTACGTGTTCTTGCACGGACGTCGCGGCGATCTGATCATCAGCGGCGGCGTGAACGTCTACCCCGCGGAGATCGAACGTGTCCTCGCCAACCTGCCGGGCGTGCAACAGGTGATGGCCTTCGGGGCGCCGGATGCGCAGTGGGGCCAGCGGGTTTGCGTGGCGATCGGCGGTGAGGTCAGCGAAGAGCAGGTGCGAGCGTTCGCCGCCGAGCAACTGTCCGGGGCCAAGAAACCGAAATCGGTATTCGTGGCGTCGTCGTTACCCACCACGCACTCGGGCAAAGTCGATCGGTTGGCGACCGCGAAGTTGTTCGGCTGAATCCTCAGCGCGCGGAGCCGGCGGTGGTGCCGGCAGCGCGGGCGATGGCATCGGCGATCTCGTCGATGTCGGCCTCTTGATCCGACAGCATCGCGGTGGTGACCCGCAGCCCGCTGCCACTGGAACTATCTCCCCCGACCAGGAACGGGCTACCGGGTGCTACCCGGATGCCCGAAGCAGCCAGCGTGATCAAAGCGCTGCGCTCGTCGGCCACCGGAACCCACACGTTGATGCCATCGCCGGGACTGGTGTCCACGCCACGATCCTTGAGTTTCTCGCGCAGCCAGGTGCCGCGCCGGGCGTAGGCGACTCTGGCGTCGCTGACGGCGCGCTGCGGATCGACGTGGGTGAGCAACTCCAACAGCACCGCCTGCAGCAACCGGCTCGTCCATCCCGGGCCGAGCATGCGGCGTGCCACCAGCGGATCGATGACCTCGGCCGAACCACCGACGGCCGCGATCCGCAGGTCCGGGCCGTGGGATTTGGAGTAGCTGCGGATGTGCACGCAGCGCTCGGGAAGGAACTGCCCGATGCTGACGTCGTCGGCGATAGAGATCTCCCCGCAATGGTCATCCTCGATCACCCAAGCGCGACTGCCGGCGAGCACCTCGGCGAGTTGGCTCGAGCGAAGGCGGGTCATGGAGGTGCCGGTGGGGTTCTGCGCTCGCGGCTGGACGAAAACAGCCACCGGCGCCAGGGCCAGCGCTGCGGTGAGTTCGCCGGGGATCACGCCCTGCTCGTCCATCGCAACGGGGATCACTTCGGCGCCGGCCCGATCGAGCATGTCGATCAGCGGTGGGAAGCCCGGGGACTCCATCACCACCCGATCGCCGAGGCCGACGATCTGATCGACGATGCGCGACAGCGCGTCCAGGGCACCATCGACCACGGTCAGCCGCTGGGCACGAAAGGGCCAGGAGGCCTCGAGGTGTTCGCGCAATGCGGGCAACACCGGCTCGTCGAGGTAGCTCGAAGTCCACGCCGTGGCACCGGAGGTGAAACGTTCGACGGCTTCGTGGAGCGCGGGCAGCAACGCCGGATCGGGGGTGCCGCTGGACAGGTCGACGGCCGTGCCATCACCGGGAGCGCCGCCGATACCCAGATAGCGGGTAGGCCGGGTGGGCTCGGCGACATCGCGCACGAAGGTGCCGGCCCGCCCGCGGGCCTGGATCGCCCCGACCGAACCGAGGGCCTGCCAGGCCTCGCTGACGGTGGCCGGGCTGATGCTCAGCGCCATCGCGAGTTCACGCACCGTAGGCAGGCGGTCGCCGGGGCCGATCTGCTCGGCGCGGATCATCCGGTGGACGGCCGCGGCGATACCGCGGGGGGATTTGTCCTCGACGAACGCCACGACCGAGTCGGCCGGCACGTTGGTGCCCGAGGCCGGTATCGAGACGGTCATGCGGCCACCTTCCGTTGCCGAAGTTTCTCGCGTGGAACTTCCCTGTAACAAGTTTGTCAAAACGGTGTTGTAACACAATGTCTTGCGTCTAGGGTTCGAAATCACAAAACCGAAGGAGCGCCTTCCGCGTTCCATGAGCCAGGCAGGAGAGACCATGAGCATCGTGCGCGCCGCACTAGTGCAGACCGATTGGACCGGCGACAAGGAGTCGATGATCGTCAAGCACGAGGAATACGCCCGCGAGGCAGCCGGGCAGGGCGTGCAAGTGATCTGCTTCCAGGAGCTCTTCTACGGGCCGTACTTCTGCCAGGTGCAGGACACCCAGTTCTACGAGTACGCCGAGGCGGTCCCCGGCCCGGTCGTGGAGCGCTTCCAGGCCCTGGCCCGCGAGCTGAACATGGTCATGGTGCTGCCCGTGTACGAGGACGCCGGCCCCGGCTTCTTGTACAACACCGCGGCGGTGCTCGATGCCGACGGCTCCTACCTCGGCAAGTACCGCAAGCAGCACATCCCGCACGTGAACGGCTTTTGGGAGAAGTTCTACTTCCGCCCCGGCAACGGCGGCTACCCCGTCTTCGATACCGCCGTGGGCAAGGTCGGCGTCTACATCTGCTACGACCGGCACTTCCCCGAGGGCTGGCGGGCGCTGGGCCTGAACGGCGCCCAGATCGTGTTCAACCCCTCAGCCACCTCCCGGGGGCTCTCGCAGTACCTGTGGGGCATCGAGCAGCCGGCGGCCGCCGTGGCCAACGAGTACTACGTCGGGGCGATCAACCGGGTGGGCATCGAACCCCTCGGCGACGACGATTTTTACGGTCAGTCCTACTTCGTGGACCCGGAAGGCAACTACGTTGGGGAAAAAGGTGATCCGTACAAGTCCGAGCTCATCGTTCGGGACCTGGACTTGGATCTGATCACCACGGTCCGCAACCGGTGGGCGTTCTACCGCGATCGCCGCCCGGATGCCTACGAGGACCTCGTCCGCCCGTAAGGATCGATTCGACAGCACGCGCTAGGTAAGACACCAGGTAAGGAGCACCCGTTATGACCATCTTGATCAAGAACGGCACCGTCGTATCCAGCACCGGCAGTTACTCCGCCGACGTCCTCATCGACGGCGAGCGGATCGCCGCGGTCATCGCACCCGGTGATCGCTCCCTCGGTGACCTCGAGGCCAGCGCCGAGAAGGTGATCGATGCGGCCGGCAAGTACGTCATCCCCGGTGGCGTCGACGTCCACACCCACATGGAGTTGCCCTTCGGCGGCACCTTCGCCTCGGACACCTTCGAGACCGGCACCCGGGCCGCGGCCTGGGGCGGCACCACGACGATCATCGACTTCGCGGTGCAAAAGCAAGGTGAGCGGGTGCAAGACTCCCTGGCCGCCTGGCACGCCAAGGCCGACGGCGAATGCGCCATCGACTACGGCTTCCACCAGATCATCGGCGGGGTCGACGACGAATCCCTCAAGGCGATGGACGAACTCGTAGCCGAGGGCATCACCAGCTTCAAGCTGTTCATGGCCTACCCGGGCGTGTTCTACAGCGACGACGGCCAGGTGCTGCGCGCCATGCAGACCGCCGCCAACAACGGATCGACGATCATGATGCACGCGGAGAACGGCATCGCGATCGACGTCTTAGTCCAGCAGGCGCTCGCCGCCGGCAACACCGACCCCAAGTACCACGGGCTGACCCGACCCTGGGAGACCGAAGCCGAGGCGACCAACCGCTCCATCATGCTGGCGAAGATGACCGGCACTCCGCTGTACATCGTGCACATGTCGGCCAAGCAGGCCGTGAAGGTCGTCCAGGACGCTCGGGACGAGGACCTCAACGTCTTCGGTGAGACCTGCCCGCAGTACCTGTACCTGTCCTTGGAGGACCACCTGTCCCAGCCTGGCTTCGAGGGCGCGAAGTACGTGTGCTCCACCCCGTTGCGCGCCAAGGCCGAGCACCATCAAGAGGAGTTGTGGCGCTACCTACGCACCAATGATCTCTCGATCGTCTCGACCGACCACTGCCCGTTTTGCATGAAGGAGCAAAAGGAACTCGGGCTCGGCAACTTCGCCAAGATCCCCAACGGCATCGGCTCGGTCGAACACCGCATGGACCTGATCTACCAAGGTGTCGTCGATGGCGAGATCACCCTCGAGCGTTGGGTGGAGATCACCGCGACCACTCCGGCTCGGATGTTCGGGCTCTACCCGCGCAAGGGCGTCATCGCTCCGGGCTCGGATGCGGACGTCGTCGTCTACGACCCAGCCGCCCGCACCGAGATCGGCCTGCACAAGAAGCACCACATGAATATGGATCACGCCGCCTGGGAAGGTTTCGACATCGACGGCAAGGTCGACACGGTGCTCTCGCGCGGCACGGTCGTCATCGAGAACGACGCCTACACCGGCACCAAGGGTCACGGGCAGTTCCTCAAGCGCGGAATGAACCAGTACCTGACCTGATCGGTTTTCCACTTTCGAACCTTCCACGCAAAAGGAGAAGCAGTTGCGCACCATCAATCACTGGATCAACAACGCCGAGGTGGGATCCACCTCCGGCAACTTCGGCCCGGTCTACAACCCCGCGACCGGCGAGCAGCAGGCCCAGGTGGGCCTGGCCAGTGTCTCCGAGGTCGACGCTGCCGTAGCGGCAGCCAAGGAGGCATTCACTACGTGGCGTTCGGCCTCGCTGTCCAAGCGAGCCGAGGTCATGTTCCGGTTCCACGAGTTGGTCGTGCAAAACCGCGACCACATCGCGAACCTGGTGTCCTCCGAGCACGGCAAGGTGCCCAGCGATGCCGCCGGTGAACTCGCCCGCGGAATCGAGAACATCGAGTTCGCCTGCGGCATCCCGCAACTGATGAAGGGCAACTTCTCCGAGCAGGCCTCCACCGGTGTGGACGTTTACTCCATCCGTCAGCCGCTCGGCGTGGTCGCCGGCATCACGCCGTTCAACTTCCCCGCGATGGTGCCGATGTGGATGTTCGCCAACGCGATCGCCACGGGGAACACCTTCATCCTCAAGCCCAGCGAGAAGGATCCGTCGGTGGCGATGTTCGTCGCCGATCTGCTCAAGCAGGCCGGACTGCCCGAGGGCGTGTTCAACATCGTGCAAGGCGACAAGGTGGCGGTGGACCGCATCCTGGACCACCCGGACATCGCCGCGGTTTCCTTCGTCGGCTCCACGCCGATCGCGAAGTACATCTACTCCACCGGCACCGCCAACGGGAAGCGCGTGCAGGCGCTCGGCGGCGCGAAGAACCACATGGTGGTGCTGCCGGATGCCGATATCGACATGGCGGCCGATGCGGCCGTCAGCGCGGGCTACGGCTCAGCCGGTGAGCGCTGCATGGCGATCTCCGTCGTCGTCGCGGTCGGTGATGTCGGCGACAAGCTCGTCGATGCGATCGCCGCTCGCCTACCGAAGTTGAAGGTGGGACCGGGCACCGATCCGGACGCCGAGATGGGACCGCTGATCACGCGAGAGCATCGCGACAAGGTCGCTTCCTACATCGAGGGCGCTCCGGCCGAGGGCGCCAACGTGGTGGTCGATGGTCGCGAGAACGACCTGCCGAAGGAAGGCTTCTTCCTCGCGCCGTCGTTGATCGACAGCGTCAAGCCGGGCATGAAGGCCTACGACGAGGAGATCTTCGGCCCGGTCCTGTCGGTCACCCGCGTAGAGACGTACGACGCAGCCGTGCAACTGATCAACGATCATCAGTACGGAAACGGCACCGCGATCTTCACCCGCGACGGCGGCGCCGCCCGGCGTTTCCAGTTCGACATCCAGGTCGGCATGGTGGGCATCAACGTGCCGATCCCGGTGCCAGTCGCCTACTACAGCTTCGGCGGATGGAAGGCATCGCTGTTCGGCGACGCCAATATGTACGGGCCCGCGGGCATCGATTTCTACACCCGCACCAAGACCGTTACCTCGCGGTGGCCGGACCCGGCGACCTCCTCGGTCGACCTCGGTTTCCCGCAGACCCGCTAGATCCTTTCCCTTCGAAACGAGCAGGAGTAACTATGGACATCGGCGTCGTATTGCAGTGCACTCCCCCGGCCGCACGGGTGGTCGACCTAGCCCGCCGGGCGGAGACCTACGGCTTCGACTACGTGTGGACCTTCGATTCCCACATCCTGTGGGAGGAGCCGTATGTGCTCTACAGCAAGATCCTCGATGAGACCCGCAAGATCAAGATCGGTCCGATGGTGACGAACCCGGCCACCCGGGACATCACCGTCACCGCGTCCGTCTTCGCCACCCTCAACGAGATGTACGGCAACCGCACGGTGATCGGCATCGGCCGTGGCGATTCGGCCGTCCGGGTGACGAACGGCAAGCCGGTGAGCGTGGCCGACCTACGGCAAGCGGTCATCGACATCAAGGGCTTGGTCAATGGCGAGGCGATCGACTACAAGGAATCCACCTTGCGCCTGCCCTGGGCCGGGGATTCCCGCGCGGAGGTGTGGGTAGCCGCCTACGGCCCCAAGGTCCTCGCGCTGACCGGTGAGGTGGGCGATGGCTTCATCCTGCAGCTCGCCGACCCCTCCATCGCCGAGTGGACCATCGGAACCGTGCGCGAAGCGGCGGTAGCTGCCGGGCGCGAGGCCGATTCGGTCTATAACTGCGTTGCCGCGCCGGCATACATCACCGATGGATCCAAGGAGCAAAACGACCACGCCCGCGAACAGTTGCGCTGGTTCGGTGGGATGGTCGGCAACCACGTGGCCGACATCGTCACCCGCTACGGGGAGTCCGGCGTGGTGCCCCAAGCACTGACCGACTACATCAAGAACCGGCAGGGCTACGACTACAACCAGCACGGACAGGCGGGCAACACCCACGCCGATTTCGTTCCCGATGAGATCGTCGACCGGTTTTGCATCATCGGAACCCCCGAGGACCACATCCGGCGCCTCGAGGAACTCAAGGCGCTCGGTGCCGACCAGTTCGCGGTGTACCTCCAGCACGACAACAAGGACGCCACCCTCGCCGCCTACGGCGAGAAGGTCATCCCGGGCATCCAGGAGACGGTGCTCGCCAAGTCCTAGCCACCATCGGCACTGACCGATGTTCACTTACTGTCACATTCACGACATCGAGGAGAAACACACGTGAGCAACGCTGCGACTCTCGAGCAGCGCACGCCTACGGGCAACAAGCGCTCGAGCGGTTTCGCCAGACGCCTTCGTAACGGGGGTATCTCCACCCTGTGGGCCCTGGCAGGAATCGGCATCGTCGTCGTCATGTGGGAGTTGGTGAAGTGGCTCGGCGGATTCATTCCGATGCCGTTCAACACATCGGATACGACCATGCCGCACGTGTGGACGATGTTCGCCGCGATGGGCGAACCGGAGGTTCGCGGCTCGGACAGCACCGTGCTCGATGCGGTGATCTCAGCTGCCTTCAGATCCCTGGTGCTGGCGTTCGGCGGCTTCATCATCGGGGTCAGCGTCGGCTTGCTCCTCGCGGTGATCATGCAGCGTTTCTTGTTCGCCGAGCGCGGCCTGCTTCCTTTCGTGATCGCCTCGCAGACGGTGCCGTTGATCGCACTTGCGCCGCTGATCGTCGGGATCGGCAACCGAATCGAGATCGGTCCGGTGCAATGGACCACCACCTATTCGGTCATGTTCATCGCCGCCTACTTGGCGTTCTTCCCCTTGTCCGTGGGTGCACTGCGCGGACTGCAGGCACCTACGCCCACCTCGATGGAACTGATGCGGTCCTACGCGGCCACTCCGGGACAGATGCTGCGCAAGTTGCGCTTCCCTTCCTCGATTCCCTATATCGTCCCGGCGCTGCGCGTCTCAGCGGCTGCGGCGGTGGTCGGCACCGTCGTTGCGGAGATCTCCGCCGGTGTGCGCGGGGGTATCGGTCGACTACTGATCGAGTACGCGCGGCAGGCGACCTCCCAACCGGCCAAGGTGTACGTCGCCGTTTTCGGTGCGATCGTGCTGGGGCTCCTCGTCGCAGCACTGGTAACGGCCTTGGACGTCTACTTGACCCGCAACCTGCCCAAGGAGAAGAACGCATGACCACTGCGACCACCCAACACGCAGTCAACGCAAGCGGCGTGTGGAAGATCTTCAACGAGGGTCAGCCCAATGAAGTCACTGCGTTGCAGGACGTGGACCTCACCGTCGACACCGGAGAGTTCATCTCACTCATCGGACCGTCCGGTTGCGGAAAATCGACACTGCTGCGAGTGATCGCAGATCTCACCGACGCCACCCGCGGGCAGATGTCGGTGGCTGGTGTCACGCCGCACGAGGCCCGCGAGAAGCAGTTGTACGGGATGGCCTTCCAACAGGCCGCGCTCTTCGATTGGCGCACGGTCCGCCGCAACGTCGAACTCCCCCTGGAACTTCAGGGCTGGGACTCCGGCAAGCGCAAGGCACGGGCGCTGGAGTTGCTGGAGATGGTGCAACTCGCCGACTTCGCTGAGCACCGCCCCTGGGAGCTATCCGGTGGCATGCAACAGCGCGTTGCCATCGCCCGATCCCTCGCCGTGGATCCCCCGCTGCTGTTGATGGACGAACCGTTCGGTGCGTTGGACGAGATGACCCGCGAGCGAATGCAAAACGAATTGCTGCGCATCCGCCAGGACACCGGGAAGTCGATCGTGTTCGTCACGCACTCCATCCCCGAGGCGGTTTACCTGTCCGACCGAGTCGTAGTGATGTCACCTCGACCGGGGCGCATCACGGACATCGTCGACATCCCCTTGGGGATGGACCGCGATGAGGACACCCGCGAGGCCGATGCCTTCTATGAGTCGGTCACCGCCGTTCGCGAGGCGCTGCGTGGTCACGTCGGTGGCTCGGCGCAACGCGCCAAGATCGGCGAGGTCTGATGTCCGAACAGTGGGCTGACCGACTGAAGTACCTGTGGCCACCGGTACTGATCGCACTGGTGTTCCTCGGTGGGTGGCAGGCCCTTGTCGTGCTGCGCAACATCGAGCCGTTCGTACTGCCGGCCCCGACCTTGATCGGGCAGGAATTCCTCGGCGATATCGGCCTGATGTGGCAAACGGCGTACTACACCGGCACCACGGCATTCCTCGGACTTGTGTTCGGAACAATCGCGGGGTTGGCCATGGCGCTCCTCGCGCAGCGGTTCATAGTGGTTAACAATTTGGTCACTCCCCTTGCCGCCGGATTGGCCGCAGTGCCCATCATTGCCCTGACGCCGATCTTGAACAACATGTTCAGCATCACCAGTCGCACACCCCGGGTGCTGGTCACCGCCATCATCGTCTTCTTCCCCATGTTGGTGAACATCACCCGAGGCTTGATCCAGGTGCAACCGACGCAGTTGGAGTTGATGCGCTCGATGAACGCCCAGCCGCGAACCGTGCTGCGTGTTCTACGCGCCCCTAACGCGATCCCCTTCTTCTTCACCGGCATGAAGGTGGCGGCTCCGCTCGCCGTCATCGCCGCCTTGGTCGCCGAATACTTCGGCGGCCCACAACAAGGACTTGGCAGTCGAATAGCTGGTTCGGCTGCCAATACCGCCTACGGAAGAGCGTGGGCATACGTAGTTGCTGCCATCATCACCGGCCTGATCTTCTACCTGATCGTCGTGGCCGTGGAGCGATGGACAACACCCTGGACAGGCAGATCCCGTTCGGCCTGACGATAGAAGGAGGAAGCATGCGCAACATCGCACGCAGCCGGTGGACTCGTGTAGCGAGTCTCGCCGCTGTCGGTGTGCTCGCGCTGTCGGCCTGCAGTAGCTCGGATTCGGGCTCTGAGGACACCGCGACAGAGGAGACCGCCGCCGAGGAAACGGCAGAAGACACCGCCGCTGAAGAGACCGCAGCAGAAGAGGCCTCTGACCCGCAGGAGGAGTGCGCGGAGTTGACTCCGGCTAGCCTGCAGTTGCAGTGGTTCGTCCAGGCGCAGTTCGCCGGCTACTACGCCGCGAAGGACCTGGGCTTCTACGAGGCAGCCTGCCTCGACGTGGAGCTATTGGAAGGCGGCGTGGACATCGTTCCGCAGACCGTTCTCGCCCAGGGTGGCTCCGACTTCGCAATCGCATGGGTGCCCAAGGCACTGTCCTCGCGCGAGCAGGGCGCCGGCATCACCGACATCGCGCAGGTGTTCCAGCGTTCGGGCACCTTGCAGGTGTCGTGGGCCGATTCGGGTATCGAGACCCCGGCCGACTTCGCCGGCAAGAAGATCGGTAACTGGGGCTTCGGCAACGAGTACGAGATCTTCGCCGCTCTCGCCGAGGAGAACTTGGATCCGGCGACCGACGTCGAGCTCGTCCAGCAGCAGTTCGACATGGTCGCGCTGTTGAACCGCGAGATCGATGCTGCCGAGGCAATGACCTACAACGAGTACGCAATGCTGCTCGAGGCGGTCAACCCCGACACCGGTGAGCTGTACCAGCCGGAGGACTTCAACGTCATCAACTACGCCGACTACGGCGTGGGCATGCTCCAGGACGCGATCTGGGCATCGGAGGAGCGGCTGGCCGATCCTGAGTACCAGGATCTCGCCGAGCGCTTCGTGACGGCGTCGTTCGAAGGCTGGATCTATTGCCGCGACAACCCGCAAGAGTGCGCGGACATCGTGACCGCCAATGGATCGCAGCTCGGCGCAAGCCACCAGCTGTGGATGATGAACGAGGTCAACAAGTTGATCTGGCCGTCCCCGAACGGCATCGGCATCGTCGATTCCGGCGAGTGGGATCAAACGGTGGACATCTCGCTGAACACCCCGAACCTCGAAGGTACGACGGTGATCACCGAGGCTCCGGCCGATACCGCCTACACCAACCAGTTCGCCGAGGCTGCGAATGCGGCCCTGCAGGCCGAAGGTGTGGACACCACCGGTGAGGGCTTCACGCCCATCGAGGTCACCTTGAACGAGGGCGGCGCGTAAGCGCTCGCCAGCACAGCACGCAGCGAGGGGCCCGGGCGCAATGCCCGGGCCCCTCGTCGTACGTGTCCCCTCCCCGTTGCTGCGTCACTCGTCGGGGCGACACGCCGCGGCGCTACCCCGACGTTTGACGCAGCATCGGGGAAAGAAGGGCGCTAACTCACGAGGGAGTAAACCCTCGAATCAGGTGAGTCGGCCAGCACGCGGCCGGCGATGGCGGCCAGCGCCCGCTCGCGGACCGGGGTCGGCGCCGTGGGGTCCTCGAACACCTCGAGTGCGGCCATCGCAACTCCGCGGTCTCGTGCAGAGGCGATGAGCTCTCGGGCGCGGGGGTCGTCGTCGTTCCACCGCCCGTCCTCGATGGCCATAGCCAAGGCGTCGTATTCACGTTGTAGGTCGGCGCTGATCTCGCGCATCGTGACTCCCTTCGACGAGACGGACGCTAAGGGAAATCAGTGATAAAGAAAAACAATAATAAATGGTCATGTTGATCGTATAATCCAATACATGTCCCTGGATCGAGCATCCTTCCGGCAACTCGCGGCGATGGTCTCGGTGGCCACGGAGGGATCCTTCGGAGCGGCGGCGGACGAACTCGGCTACAGCCAGGCCAGCGTGAGCCAGCAAGTGGCCGCCTTGGAGCGACTCCTCGGCACCGAGGTCTTCGATCGTCCCGGTGGCCCCAAGCCGGTCACCTTGACTCCAGCCGGCCGAGTGCTACTCCCTCAGGCCGAGCACATCCTCGAGCACATCGCCGCGGCGCAGCGGGATGTCGACGCCACGCTCGCCGGTGCCACCGGTCGGGTCTCGGTAGGCACCTTCCAAAGCGTGTCCGTGCACTTGCTCCCCCGCGCCGTTCGCGCGTTGCGCGAGGTCTCCCCGGGAATCACCGTGGCGCTGTTCGAGGGTCCGAGTTCCGAGGGCCTGATCGACGATCTCCTCGACGACGAACTCGACGTCACTTTCATCGAGGGCAGTTACGAAGATCCCCGCGTGCACGTCACCGAACTCGGACGCGATCCCTACCTACTCCTGCTGGCAACCGATAGTCCGCTGTTGTCCGAGGTGAGGCGCGGTGCCTTCCCGATCGACGAACTCGAGGCAGTCTCGCTGATCGGTCAACCCCCGCTCACCTACCAAGACGATGTGGATGTGATCCTGCGCAGCCGCGGGATCACACCGCGCTACCTGTTTCGTACCGTGGACAACGGCGCGGTGCAGGCCATGGTGCGCAGTGGCGTCGCACCGGCGATCATGCCGCGGCTGGCGGTCGATATGAACGACGACGGCATCGTCGCGTTGCCGTTATCCCCGCAAGTGGAACCTCGACAGGTCTCGATCGCGATCCGATCCTCCGATGCCGTGCTACCGGCAGCGCGCGCGTTCGTCGACGCCGCCATCGACGCCGCCCGGCACGTACTCTGACGTCCCCGTCCCCGTTGCTGCGTCACTCGTCGGGGCGACACGCCGCGGCGCTACCCCGACGTTTGACGCAGCAACGGGGAGGGGGTGGGGGTTAGAGGTTGATGTCGGCCATTACGTGCTTGATGCGCGTGTAGTCCTCGAGGCTGTACATCGATAGGTCCTTGCCGTAGCCCGAGTGCTTGAACCCGCCGTGCGGCATCTCGGCCACGATCGGGATGTGGGCGTTGATCCACACCGTGCCGAAGTTCAGGCCCTTGGCCATCCGCATGGCCCGGCCGAAGTCCTTGGTCCACACGCTCGAAGCCAAGCCGTAGCTCACGCCATTGGCCCAGCGCAACGCCTCGGCCTCGTCGGTGAACCGCTGGATCGTGACGACCGGGCCGAAGATCTCGTTTTGGATCATCTCGTCGTCCTGCTGCAGGCCGGCTACGACGGTGGGTTCCACGAAGAAGCCCCGATCCCCTTGCCGGACACCACCTGTGACTACCTCCGCGTGCTTGGGAGCGCGCTCCAAGAAACCGAGCACCCGGTCAAGCTGGTTGGCGTTGTTGACCGGGGGCACGAATGCCTCCCCTCCGGGGCCGTCCTCGAACGTGGTCTTCATGCCCTTCGCCTGCTCGGTCATGGCGGCGACGAAATCGTCGTAGATCTTCGGCGCGACGATCATCCGCGTGGCTGCAGTGCAGTCCTGACCTGCGTTGAAGTAGCCCGCGAGCGCCAACGCCTCCGCGGCGGCTTCGAGATCCGCGTCCTCGAACACCACGACCGGTGCTTTCCCGCCCAACTCCAGGTGCACGCGCTTGAGATCCTTCGCGGCCGATTCCGCCACCTGCATACCGGCGCGCACCGAACCGGTGATCGCCACCATCTGAGGAGTTGGGTGCTCGATGAGGGTTCGTCCACTATCCCGGTCCCCGCAGACGACGTTGAAGACGCCCGGCGGCAGCGCATCGGCCTCGGCGATGATCTCGGCCATCCGCACCGTGCTGGCCGGAGTGGTATCGCTCGGCTTCAACACGATGGTGTTGCCCGCGGCGATCGCCGGAGCGAACTTCCACACAGCCATCATCATCGGGTAGTTCCACGGCGTGACCTGCCCGATGACCCCGATCGGCTCACGCCGGATGATCGACGTGAAGCCGGCCATGTACTCACTCGAGGCACGGCCTTCGAGCACGCGGGCGGCACCGGCGAAGAACCGGATCTGGTCGATCATGGGCGGGAGTTCCTCGGCCGCGGTCACCGCGATTGGCTTGCCGGTGTTCTGGGACTCCAACGCCACGAGTTCCTCGCCGTGGGCTTCGAGCGCATCGGCCATCTTGAGCAAGGCCATCTGCCGCTCGGCCGGCGTGGTCTGGCTCCACCCCTCGAAGGCCCGGTCGGCGGCCGCATAGGCGGCATCGATGTCGGCTGGGCCGGAGACCGGGGCGGTGGCGAAGACCTGACCGGTAGTGGGATCGACCAGATCGCTGGTCGCGCCGTCTTGTGCATCGACGCTGGCACCATCGACGAAGTTGCGGACGTTCACAGGGGGCCTCCTCGAGTTGGGGTCCCCACGCTAGAGGAAAACTATTCGTTTCGACAGACCCGGGGCCCATCTGCTGCGAAATTAGGAGGCAAAATCCATTTTGACCACTGATTCACTTGCCATTGGTGCTCGGGTGCGCCACAGTGTCGATATGGGCGAAACCCCCGCCAAGGCCCCGGTCCTCGATGACGTCTCCAAGGCGATCATCGAGCAACTGCAGCAAGACGGCCGGCGGTCCTACGGCTCCATCGGCAAAGCCGTCGGATTGTCCGAGGCCGCAGTGCGCCAGCGCGTGCAACGACTACTGGACTCCGGGGTCATGCAGATCGTGGCCGTGACCGACCCCCTGCAGGTCGGCTTTCCACGCGAGGCGATGCTCGGCATCACGGTCTCCGGCGATATCGAGAAGGTCGCACAGGAATTGGAGTCCCTCGCCGAGGTCAACTACCTGGTGATCTGCGCGGGCGGCTTCGACATCCTCGCCGAGGTCCTCGCCGAGGACGACGATCACCTACTCGAGGTGATCAACGCCAAAGTCCGCTCGATCCCCGGTGTCCTGCGCGCCGAGGCCTTCGTCTATCTCACCCTCCGCAAACAGATCTACACCTGGGGAACACGATGACCACCACACCGCAAGACGTCACAGAGACCGGATACGACTCCCTGGCCGAATCAGCCCGCGAGCACCTATGGATGCACTTCACTCGCCACTCGGTGTACTACTCCGGCGGGCACGTGCCGGTGATCGTCAAGGGCGAGGGCCCCTACATCTGGGACGACCAAGGCAATAAATACTTCGACGGATTATCCGGCTTGTTCGTCGTCCAACTCGGACACGGCCGCAAGGACTTAGCCGCCGCCGCTGCCCGGCAGGCCGAGGAGCTTGCGTTCTTCCCGATCTGGTCCTACGCCCATCCCGGCGCCATCCAACTCGCCGAGCGGTTGGCCAACTACGCACCCGGGGACCTGAACCGCGTCTTCTTCACCTCCGGTGGTGGCGAAGCGGTCGAGTCCGCCTGGAAACTGGCAAAGCAGTTCTTCAAGATGACCGGCAAGCCCACCAAGCACAAGGTGATCAGCCGATCGATCGCTTACCACGGCACACCGCAGGGTGCCTTGAGCATCACCGGGATCCCGCCGGCCAAAGTGCCTTTCGAGCCGCTCGTACCCGGTGGCGTGAAGGTGCCCAACACCAACTTCTACCGGGCTCCGGAGGAATACCGCACCGATGAAAAGGCCTTCGGCCTGTGGGCGGCCAACCGCATCGCCGAAGCCATCGAGTTCGAAGGTCCCGACAGTGTGGCGGCGGTCTTCGTGGAACCGGTGCAAAACTCCGGCGGCTGCTTCCCGCCCCCGCCCGGTTACCTAGATCGCGTGCGCGAGATCTGCGATCAGTACGACGTCCTGATGGTCGCCGATGAGACCATCACGGCCTTCGGTCGCATCGGCGACATGTTCGCCATCAACCGCTACGGGGTGACACCGGACATCATCACGTGCGCGAAGGGAATGACCAGCGGCTACTCCCCCATGGGCGCCATGATCGCCAGCGATCGGTTATTCGAGCCGTTCAAGACCGGCACCAACGCCTTCTTGCACGGCTACACCTGGGGCGGCCATCCCGTTGGCGCGGCCGTGGCCCTGGAGAACCTGGACATATTCGAGCGCGAGGGAATCAACGCCCACGTGCAAGACAACGAGGACAACTTCCGGCGCACCCTCGAACGGCTGCTCGACCTGCCGATCGTGGGTGATGTCCGCGGCGCTGGCTACTTCTACGGAATCGAGCTGGTCAAGGACAAGCAAACCCGGGAGACCTTCGATGAAGACGAAGCCGAACGCCTGCTGCGCGGCTTCCTATCCAAGGCGCTGTTCGAAAACGGCCTGTACTGCCGCGCCGACGATCGCGGTGACCCGGTCGTGCAGTTGGCGCCACCTTTGATCATCGGTCAGCCGGAGTTCGACGAGATCGAGGGCAAGTTGCGCACCGTCTTGACGGAGGCTTGGTCCATCCTGTGAGCGAACGGCTGCTCCCGGGCCGCGGCGTCTTGTGGTGGGACCAACTCTCCCCTGAGCTTCGTGCTCCGCTGGGTGAGACGCTCACGCAGGACATCAGCGTGGACATCGCGATCGTCGGTGCCGGCTACACGGGTCTGTGGACCGCCTACTACCTGCAACGCGCACTGCCCGGCGCCCGCATCGCGATCATCGAAGCCAACTGCGCGGGCTACGGTGCCAGCGGTCGGAACGGTGGTTGGGCCTCTGCGCTGTTCCCGCAAGACCACGAAGCGCTGATTCGTACTTACGGGCTGCAAGCGGCGCAACGGATGGCTGCGGCGATGAACGATTCCGTCGATGAGATCGGGCGCGTGGCGCGCGAACACGCGTGGGATATCGATTGGGCCAAGGGCGGAACCGTGGTGGCCGCCCGGAACCAGGCGCAGTTGGCGGCCTTCCACGCTCGCGACGACCACCTGCGCTCGCTCGGATTCGCACCCGATGAGCAACTACTCGGTGCGCGGGAGACCGCCGCGATCATCGGTGCCACGCGCGTGGTCGGCGGGATGCGCACCCCGCACTGCGCCGCGATCCAACCGGCGAAACTAGTACGACAGCTGGCCCAGCATGTCGTGCAATGCGGCGCCGATCTCTACGAAGGCACCCCCGCCCGATCCATCGAACCGGGAGTCGTTCGAACCGATCGTGCAAACGTTCGGGCCCGCTATGTGATTCGCGCAACCGAGGGCTACACCGCGCAGATCGAAGGACTACGACGACGCCTCTTGCCCTTTTACTCCTCGATGGTGGCGACCGAGCCGTTGCCGGCTCAGGTCTGGGACACGATCGGCCTTACCGATCGCCCCACTTTCGCCGATGGTCGTCGCCTGGTGATCTACGGCCAACGCACCGCGGATGATCGCCTGGCCTTCGGCGGCCGGGGTGCTCCCTACTCCTTCGGTTC